>MDTG01121970.1_pt1 | contig 12552 bp, 16 predicted proteins | sample 811421 | NCBI WGS metagenome assembly MDTG01 (sample SAMN05326645, study PRJNA326480) | marine metagenome | isolation source: seawater | place: Pacific Ocean: South East | collected 2011 | reverse complement strand
TTCCAATGCACTATATAGGCTTTATCGGTGTTCCTAGGAGATATTTTGAAATGTATGACAGTCCATACATGACATCAGCAGTGGGTATGAATGAATTTATAAGTCTTGCAGCTTTTTTTGTGGGTGCGGCTCAATTCATTTTCTTTTATAACCTTGTGAAAAGCATAAGATTAGGTAAGCGAGCACCAAAAAATCCATGGAAAGCCAATTCTTTAGAATGGCTTACGCCTGACGTTCCTCCTTCACACGGTAACTGGGGAGAAAAACTTCCAGTAGTTCACAGATGGGCATATGATTATGGTGTACCAGGAGCAAAAGAAGATTATATTCCTCAAACAACTCCGCCAAGCGAAGTTAAAGATGCAGAAGTAGAAAAAACTTAATATAACAAAGTAATATGTCAGATCTAAATCTAGATAAGTTGCCAGGCGGTTTCAAAGGCATGTCAGAAGACATTGGTTCAGACCAAACTACCTTCAAAGGCGTGAACTGGGGTAAAGCAATGATGTGGATTTTTTTATTGAGCGATACCTTTGTCTTTAGCTGTTTTTTAGTTGCTTATATGAAAGTAAGAGCTTCGGTAGTTGAGCCGTGGCCTTATCCTAGCGAGGTATTTGCATTAGAAATGATGGGAGTTCCAGTTCCGCTTTTATTAATAGCAATAATGACTTTTGTGCTTATTACAAGCAGTGGAACTATGGCGCTAGCAGTTAAATATGGCTATGAAAAAAATAGAAAGATGTGTGGGTGGTTTGTTTTGTTGACTGCCATAGGAGGACTTACATTCGTTGGTATGCAAGCATTTGAATGGTCTAAATTAATATTTCATGATGGAGTAAGGCCTTGGGGAAACCCTTTTGGTGCTGAGCAGTTTGGTGCTTTCTTTTTTATGATTACAGGGTTTCACGGTACGCATGTTTCAATAGGGGTTATTTTTTTATTTATTTTTGCAAGAAAAGTTTTTAGAGGGGATTTTGATACTGGTAAAAGAGGGTATTTTACCACAATGAAATCTGATTATGTAGCAATAGAAATACTAGGTCTTTACTGGCATTTTGTTGATTTAGTCTGGGTATTTATATTTGCTTTCTTTTATTTATGGTAAACTAAATTATGACTGAAATGAAAAAAGGACAATCAACTCATAAAATAGGAATATATCTTTGGATATGGGGGCTATTATTTGTTTTAAGTTTTTTTTCTTACATGGTTGATTGGTACGATTTTCAAGGTTTATTAAGATGGTCATTAATTTTATTTTTTATGTTTCTTAAAGCTGGACTCATAATGGCATTCTTTATGCATTTATTTTGGGAAAGATATGCTTTAGTTAATGTGCTTTTATGGCCGATGACGGCAATAGCTTGTTTTGTTGGTTTGATGATGGCAGAGGGCAAGTACACAGTATTTTCCAGGCTATTTTATTTTTTCGTGGGAGGAGCTTAATTAAATGGGTGGCTATAATATAGTTGCAGGATTTCTGATATTCTTTTTCCTTTTTATTTATTTTGTTTGGTTTGGCACTTCTCTAAAAATTGAAAATGATAAAGATAAAAAAGATGATATCAAAATGAATCCTTACGACCAAATACCTTTGCATAGAAAAATAATAGATAAAAAGAATAAAAAAGTAGGAATTTTTGATTTAGGCAATCATATTCTAATTGTAGGAATGATACTGATAGCTATATTCATTTCTTTAAATGTGGGATAGTTTTGTTGCAAAATATACTTAAAAATAAATCCTCTCAGATCGACCTAAGTGTTTATATAAAATCATTTCTGCTTCTAATGAAACCAAGAGTAATGTCTCTTGTTTTGTTTACGGCTATGGTTGGATTACTGGTCGCGCCAGTTACCGTTTCTTTTACATCTGCCTCATTGTCTTTATTAGCGGTTGCGATTGGTTCAGGAGCCGCTGGAGCTTTAAATATGTGGTATGAGTCTGATGTAGACGCAATTATGAGCAGAACGTGCTTACGACCTATACCAACAGGTAAAATTAAAAGAGATCAAGCTTTATTGTTTGGAATTACACTTTCTTTTGTATCAATAACAATGCTTTATTTATCCTCAAATTTAATTTCCGCTCTACTTCTAGCAGCGACTATAAGTTTTTATTTTTTTATTTATACTATTTGGTTAAAAAGAAAAACTGCACAGAATATTGTAATTGGAGGTGCGGCGGGTGCACTCCCCCCTGTAATAGGTTGGGCAGTTGCAATGAACAATATTTCAATTGAACCATTGATAATGTTTTTAATAATATTTATTTGGACTCCATCTCATTTTTGGGCTTTGAGTTTATATAAATTTAAAGACTATGAAAAAGCTAAGATACCTATGCTACCAATTACTGCAGGAATAAAAAAAACAAAGCTTAATATTTTTATTTATGCCCTCTTAATGCTTCCAGTAATTGTTGCTCCTTTTTTGACAGGATTTGGTAGTGTAATTTACTTAGTTTTATCTTTGGGAATGACAATTTATTATATTAGTTTATGTTACTTTTTACTAAAAACTAAAGCTGTTTCTAAATCAAATTTAATAGCCAGAAAAGTATTTGTATACTCAATATTTTATTTATTTTTTCTATTTTTGTTAATTCTTTTTGACAATTTGTTTAAATTAAATGAAATAATGACCTTTTTCTAAAACAAATTAATTAATATCAATTTTTGTTTATTTTCGATATTTTAGAAGAATCAAATGAACTATTTTAGCACTAGAAATAAATCCTTAAAATTTAGTTTTAAAGATATTTTTTTAAGAGGATTAGCTCCCGGAGGTGGATTATTTTTACCTGGTGAAATAAAAAAATTTAATCAAGAAGAACTAAATAATTTGGATAAGTTAGATTACAAAGATTTAGCTGTAGAAATAATATACAATTTTTGTAAAGATGACGTTAACAAAAATGACCTAAAATCTTTGATAGAAAAATCCTATAGTGGTTTTAAAAATAAAGAAGTAGTTAATTTAACAAATATAGGAGACGTTAATCTTCTCGAACTTTACAATGGACCAACTCTAGCTTTTAAAGATATTGCCATGCAAGTTATAGGCAATTTGTATGATTATTTAAAAATAGCAAAAGGAAAAACTATAAATATAGTTGTTGCAACTTCTGGAGATACTGGTTCAGCCGCTATTGCAGCACTAAACAAAAGAGAAAATATAAATTTATTTGTTTTGCACCCACATAAAAAAATTTCGACTATTCAACGTAGAATAATGACAACGATTGGTAGTTCTAATATTTACAATCTTGCAGTCAAAGGTTCATTTGATGATTGTCAAAAAATTGTAAAGGAACTTTTTAATGATGATAAATTTAGATCAAAAATTAATATGTCTGGAGTAAATTCTATTAACTGGGCAAGAATAGTTTGCCAGATTGTTTATTATTTTTATTCTTATTTTAGATTAAAAAAAAAGAGTATCAGTTTCTCAGTACCAACAGGAAATTTTGGAGATATTTATGCAGGTTATGTTGCAAAAAAAATGGGATTACCGATTAATAAATTAATAGTGGCAACTAATGAAAATGACATATTGCAAAGGGTGATAAATACGGGAGAGTATAGACCTAAAAAAGTTAAATCATCTATTTCTCCGAGTATGGATATTCAAGTTGCAAGTAATTTCGAAAGATTGCTTTTCTATATCGCAGGTGAAGATGACCAAAGAGTAAGTTTACTAATGGATCTTCTTTCTGAAAAAGGTTTTTTTAAATTAGATCAAGGTGAAATCGAAAAAATTAAAAAAGATTTTGAAGCAGTGAGGATTAATGACGAAGATACACAGCGTATAATAAAGGAAATAAATGATGAATTTAAATTTATTGTTGATCCACATACTGCGACAGGATTTGGGGCTGCAAAAAAAAATAAAGGATTAGAAAATATAGTTGTTTTAGGGACTGCGCATCCTTACAAATTTAATGACACGGTGAAAAAAGCAACAGGAAAAAACTTAAAAGCACCATCGTACCTAAAGATGGACAAAGATAAAAAAGAAAAATTTGATATTGTTGAAAACTCTATTTTACAAATAAAAAATTATATATTGGACAAGATTAAATGAAAATAAAAGCAGGGGACAAACTACCAAGTTCTGAATTGTTTTACCTAGATACCAGCAACGAAGTAAAAAAAGTTGATATTGTAAATCTATGTAAAAATAACAAAACTATTATTCTGGGTATGCCAGGTGCTTTTACTAAAACGTGTTCAGCACTTCATTTACCAGGATATCTAAAAAACTATGAACAAGCTGTAAAAAAAGAGATAACAAAAATAATTTGTATAGCTGTAAACGATCCTAATGTTATGAAAGCTTGGGGAGAAAATCAAAATGTTGGAAATAAGATTTTAATGATTGGAGATCCTTTTATTAAATTTACAAAGGCAATTGGTGCTGAGGTAGATAAATCATCAAAAGGGCTTGGAATTCGATCTAGTAGATATACGATGCTAGTTGAAAATGATGTAGTTAAAAAAGTAGAAGAGGAAAAAGACACTGCCAAGTGTGAACTTTCTGCAGCTGAAAATTTTTTGAAAGCTATTTAGTTTGTAATACAGCTAAGTTATCTACTAAGCTATTAAATTTATTTCCCGAGTGAGCTTTAACCCATTTCCAATTAACTTTATGTTTTTTGCAATATTCATCTAATTTTATCCAAAGATCTTTATTTTTAACAGGTTTTCTACTAGAACTTCTCCAATTGTTTAATTTCCACTTTTTTATCCAATCAGTCATTCCGTCTTTGACATATCTGGAGTCCGTATAAATCGTTATCTCAGATTTTTTTTTAATTTTTTTTAAAGCCATTATTGGCGCCATTAATTCCATCCTGTTGTTAGTTGTATTTTTTTCGCTACCTGAAATTTCAGACTGGTTTATGTTATTTTCTAGGATAATTGCAGCCCATCCGCCTTTTCCAGGATTTCCTGAACATGCTCCATCAGTGTAAATTTTAATTTTCATTAAAAAAAATAATCCTCAGAGTTTTTGGAGTTTTTATGGAATTCTAACCTTTTTAAATATTCTATGGGGTCTTTTACTTTTACGATTGCGCCTTCCACAGTGTTCAAAGAGTCGAAAACCCTTGTCAATAAAAATCTCAGGGCTGCACCTTGAGATAATACTTTAATGCTATTTTTTTCATTTTCAGTTAGTTTTCTTATAGAGCTATATCCATCAATAAAATTTTTTGCTTTTGTCACATTAAAACTTAAATTGTTTTGCATTCCATCAAAACATAATGCGTTAAAACAAATTGCGATTTCAAATGCATAAAAATCTTCACAGGAGAAGTAAAAATCTATTAGTCCACTAAATTTGTTGTTATCAAAGAAAATATTATCATTAAATAAATCAGCATGTATTATTCCCTTAGGTAGATCATTAGGCCAGTTTGCTTCAACATCATCAAGATTAGTTTCGATTAGTTTTGGAAGATCTCGATGAATTTTTGAGCATTCCTTTTTAACTGAATTAAACAAATTTCTCCAAGAGTTTATAGACAAATCATTTTTTCTTTTAATTTTAAACTTTTTTGTAATTTGATGTATTTTTGCTACCTCCATACCAACAGATTTGCAATTTTCTGGAGTGAGAATTTTTTTTGCCTTACCTTCTAAAAAAGTTACTATCATTAACTTTTTTCCTTTATAATCGCTGATAGATCTTTTTTGATTGTTGACAATTGGAATAGGACACTTAACGCCAGCGTTATTCAGACCAGTCATTAAGTCTGAAAAAAAAGGAAGATCAGTTGGTTTAACTCTCCTTTCATAGATTGTAAGAATATATTTTTTACCTTCCACAATTATAAAATAATTAGTATTTTCTATTCCTTCCTGAATTCCTTTTGATGAATCTAATTTACCAATTGAATAATTTTGTAGAATTTTACCGATATCTTCTCTATCAAGTTTTGTATATACTGCCATTTAATTCAATTCTTTAGGTAGTTTAAAAACTACTTTTTCCTCTGCAACGGTTACTTCTTCAATATTTACTAAATAATCTTTCTTTATTACTTTAATTAAATTTTGAACTAGTTCCTCTGGAGCTGATGCTCCCGACGATATACCAACTATTTTTGATTTAGCAATATCAGCAAAAGGAATTTCTTTATCAGAGTGCATCAGTATTGCATTTTTACATCCAGCTTTTTTTGCTACCTCAACCAATCTAGCAGAGTTTGATGAATTTCTGCTACCAATAATAAAAAACATGTCACACTTCGAAGCTATTTTTTTAACTGCAATTTGTCGATTAGTGGTTGCGTAACAAATGTCCTCTTTTATTGGACCTTTAATATTTGGAAATTTTTTTTTTAGATGCTCTATAATTTCTGCAGTATCATCAATAGATAAAGTTGTTTGAGTTATATAAGCCATGGGTTTAATAAATTTTTTATCGTTCAAAGATTTTGCATCTTCGATTGTTTCAACTAAAGTGATTGATCCCTTAGGCAATTGCCCCATAGTACCTATAACTTCAGGATGGTTATTGTGCCCAACTAAAATAATATCATATCCTTTTTTAAAAAGTTGCTCGGACTCTCTATGAACTTTTGATACTAGTGGACAAGTCGCGTCCACATAAGAAAGTTTTTTAAATTTTGCTTCTTCTGGTACTGTTTTTGGGACACCGTGTGCAGAAAAGACTACAGGTCTCGAATTATCTTTAATATCGGATAATTCATTTACAAATACTGCTCCTTTTTTTTTCAAATCTTCTACTACTTGTTTATTATGGACTATTTCATGTCTTACATAAACTGGAGCTCCATACTTATCTAATGATCTATCAACTATTTCAATAGCTCTTTTAACTCCTGCACAAAAGCCTCGAGGAGAAGCTAAATAAATTTTAAGTTCTTTTTTCATTTTTTTCTAAAAGGTATTCAAGCAATATATGCGGAAAAGTAAGTGACGCCAAACCAATAAATATTACCTTATAAATGGCCTCATCAAGCTTATAAAAATTATTTAAATAAAAGATTGCGAATAAAAATATTACTGTAGTTACAAGGGTTAAGGGTAATGCTCTATTTAAAAATTTTTTTAAACCTGACATAAAAGATTTATCTAGTTCAAAAATAAGTGTAATTGAATGTCTGATCGAATGAAGAAAACAAAAATATATCGTAAAAGCTAAAACAGGTGTTAGGAAAAAATTCAATATGATAATTGATGAAAAATCCATAATCATTATTCCTACTAAATCAGCATTTTTTTTAATTGAAATGTATAAAGATGAAAAAAAACTTAAACACAACATTATAATTAAAAATTGATCACTGAAAATAGGAGACTCAAAAACACTAAAATTTAATATTCCAAATATTTCGTTTGTAATATTTCTTTGTAGCAGCAATGGAGCCATGATTACAGCCGATCCTTTTAAAAAGAATAAAGATTCTGATATAAAAAATTTTTTTTTAAAATAGAATACAGTGTCTTCTCTACCAAAATGATATGCAGCAACAATTAGAAACAAAAACAAAACAAAATTTGGAAATATTAACCAAAAAAATATTATAAAAAGAGAAATTAATATATAAGTTAAGTAAAAAGAAATTGAAGATCTATAGCCATATAATTTTAGAAGTTTTTTACCCTTCAAATTATCTAATGCCCCATGAGAAATTCCCAAAATCAAAATTAATAATAAACATAGTATTATTGGTTCAAAATTTATCATAAAATAAAACGGACTTATCAGGATACAAAAATTTAAAAAGATAACCGAATGTCTGAAACTTATTTTTTCCATTAATTAAATAAAGCCTTAATAAAAATTAGTTTAGGCATTTTGCTTATGATATTAATATCTTCAAAAATATTACTTTTGTTTGATAAAAATTTGATAATTGTATTCGAAGAGGTTTTGAACATATCAAAGAATATCTTTGGCATTTTTTCAGGATACTTTTTCAAAACTCTTAAAAATACTTTATCTAAAAAATGATATTTTTTTCCAAGATTGAATTTCTTTATTTTTTTTATCTTATTAATATTTTTAGCAATATATTTACTGTGTTCTTGTATATTTAAAAAAGTATACCCAGTACTTAATCTTGTCATTCCACCAGCAGATCCAATATTAATATTTCTATCATCATTTTTAAATGATGGATAAAATAGGGGGATGGCTCCTTTCTCTGTGAAATTTATTTTATAGTTTTTTATCCCCAAATTATTTTCAATATAATTTTTCAGTTGTAAATCATAATCCATAAGACTTTGGTTCTCTAAATTTGATAACCAGGTTGTTTCTATCAAAGCTCTATTTTTTTTGAAGGGTAGTGTATAAAAAAAATGAACACCATTTTTTTGATCACAATTAAAATCCATAAGATTCAAAATTTCATCGTCAAAAATATCCTTCGAGGTTTCAATTTCAATTCCTTGAAAGTGTTGCCATAACTTTGATTTATCCAGTTTACTCTCAATCACACTATTAAAGATAATTGAATTTTTTGAATTAATTTTATTAAGATTATCATAAAAACTTATGTTTGCATTTAAAGAGAGTTTTGAATTAATTTTCTCGTAAAATTTCCCACTGTCAATACTCTGGTATGGAAAATTTTTATTTCCTAATTCATGTGAAATTTCTGAAGAATTTATTGTAAAATTATTCCAACTTTTTATCACACAATCTTCAAAATTATGATCAAATACTTTCCAAAAAGACCAAGTTTTATCTCTCTTATATTCTTTACGAGGCTCAATGATAGCGAGAGTTTTATGCTTTAATTTACCATTGACCTCAAGCTCATACGCTAATGATAAGCCTGCACACCCACCACCAATGATTACATAATCAAATTCTTTCATTAAAATTAATTTCTTTTTCTAAAATATCATGATTAATATGATTATCGTAAACTAGCTGTTTAACAAATAATAATTTAAAAAAATCAATAATAGATAAAAAGGTTTGAATTATTTTCTCATAAAACGGAACATAAATTTTCCCTGCCATATTATAATTTTCTTTGTTTTGTTTTTTTAAAATATAGTCACCAATTTTTTTATAAACTCTTCTTGCTACAATAACTGAAAATCTCGACCTTAATGGTATACTACTAATTGAACTAAAAGACTTTTGATAAAATACTTGTGAGTCATTTATTGTTTCTTTGATAGCAAAGAAGTCAGGTTTTATATACTGACGATTACGACCTTTATCTTCATTTACGTCGCGAGCAATGTTTGTAAGTTGCATAGCAATTCCAAGATCAATAGCACCTTTAAGAGCTTCTTTATTTTTTACTTTTAAGATTTTTGACATCATTAAGCCAACTGTACCTGCGACTCTATAGGAGTAAATTAACAATTCTTTTTTTGAGTCAATTTTTACTTTTTCTTCTAAGTCTGTCTCTACTCCATCAAATAAATCATTCACAACTTTTTTTGAAATTTTTTCACTATAAATTATTGACCACATTTCTTTAATAATTGGGTCACTGGTATCTTTGTTCATAAAATTATTTTTAAATTTTGAGAAATTTTTTTTTTTAATTTCTAACTTATTATTACTATCAACAATATCATCTAAAGTTCTACAAAAGTCATATAGAGAGGAACATTTATTAAATATTTCTTTTGATAAGAAGAAACTAGCCCAGTAAAAAGATTTTGCGTGTTTTTCTAATAAATTATTACTCATTAAAATAACTTATCTAATACTTTAGCTGATGAGAGAACCCCTGGCATTCCTGCTCCTGGATGTGTTCCTGCTCCAACAAAGTATAAGTTCTTAAATACTTCTGATTGATTATGGAATCTAAAATAAGCAGATTGTGAAAACTTAGGTTGAATTGAAAATCCAGAGCCATATAAAGTTGCTAAATCTTTCTCAAAGTAGTCAGGTGTTAAATAAAAATCATTAATTACATTTTCTTTTATTCCAGGTAAAACTGAACTATCCATTTTTTCTAAAATTAAATTTTTAAACTTTTCGCCTTCATTTGACCAATTTATATTTGATAAATTATTCGGCACAGGCACTAAAACATAAAATATATCTTGACCACTCGGAGCCATATGTGGATCTGTTGCTGAAGGCCTGTGTAGATAATAACTAATGTCTTCGGATAATATTTTTTTCTCAAAAATTTTATCTAAATGTTTTTCATATGATTCTCCAAAAAAAATAGTGTGATGAGCAACATCTTTGTATTGTTTTTTTGATCCAAAATAATAAACAAACAATCCCATAGAGTAGTCCATTCTCTTCATCTTTTGCTTAAATAAAAAATTATAGTCATTTTTAGATTTAATTAAATTTTGATAAACATTAGGAGGATCGGAATTACAAACTATATAATCACATTCAATTATTTTAGAATTATTTATCTTAACTCCCTTAACTATGCTACCATTTGAAATGATCTCAGTAACTTCAGCGCTTTTTATAATTTTAATATTTTCTTCTTTCATTAATTTTTCTAATGCTTTAACTACATTACCAGTACCACCCATAGAGTAATGAATGCCCCATTTTTTTTCTAAAAATAAAATCAGCGTGTAAATTGATGTGGTTGTAAAGGGATTACCTCCTACCAAAAGAGGATGCATGCTAAATACTCTTCTTAATTTTTCATTTGATATATAATTTGAAACTAGTTTATAGACAGACTTATAACTCTTTAAGCTCAACAGCGAAGGTATCTGCTTTAGCATAAACATAATATTATTAAATGGTTTATCTGATAAATCAGAAAAACCTTTATTGAAAATTTTTTCAGTAAAATTGACTAAATTGTTGTAACCTTCAAAATCTTTATCTGAAAATTTTCTGACTTCTTTTTCCATTAATTTTTCATTACCTGAATAATCAAAAGTTTCTCCGTCACTAAAAACGAATCTGTACCATAAATCTAAAGGTACAATTTCAACATAATTAGAAATCTTTTTATTAAATAAGGAAAATAATTCCTCAAAGAGATATGGAGCAGTTATTACTGTGGGACCACCATCATAGATAAAATTTCCTTTTTTAAAAACTCTAGCTCTTCCTCCTAAATCTGGATGCTTTTCGACTAAAGTTACATCTAGGCCTTTGGCTCGCAATCTTAACGCAGCTGCTAAACCACCAAAACCTGAGCCAACGATTATTACTTTTTTTGGCATAATTATTATGGCTTATTCTAACTGGATTTTTTCTTAAGTGCTAATTTTGTTTCTTCAATACTTGATGAATAAATTTTATCCAATTTACTTTTGTCTATGGAATTTTTAAGAAGTTTTTCCACTGATTCTATGGCTATTTTTACAGATGCGTTTTTTATATCTTTAAGGGCTTGATTTTTCATTTGTTTAATTCGTTCCTCAGTATTTTTCTTTCTATTATCCATCAAATTGTGAAAATCCTCATTTGTTTTAATGATATTTTTTTCAGATTTTTCGTTAGCTTTGTCAATCATCAATTTAACTTCTGCTTTTGAATTACTTATCTTTTTTTCATTTTCACTCAAAATATTTTTTGCTTCCTCTTTAAGTTTTTCAGCTTCATTAATTTGATTTTTAATATTTGAGATATTTTCCTCTAAAACAATATTTATCTTTCCCGGAATTTTGAAGTATATCAATATTCCAACAAACATAAAAAAAGAAACAGCAACCCAAAATGTTGCATCTAATGTCATAGATATTTACCTACATTTTTTTTAGAAATATCTTCAACTACTGCTTTGATGCTGCTTCCATTAAGTTTGTCTCCTGACATTTTTTCTATAATATTTGAAGCAATTTCTTGAGATATATTATTTATAGTGTCAATAGAGTTTTTTTTAAGTTCAAAAATTTCTTTTTGTGCCTTTAAAATTTCTTTTTCAATTTCTTTTTCCATAGTGTCCTTTTTATTTTGAATATCTTTATTCAGAGTATTTTTTGACTCTAATAAAATTTTTGAAACTTCTTTTTTTGAATTTTCTAAAATAATACTATATTCCCGAAGTTTTTTTTCAGATAGTATTTTCATATTATTAGCCTCATCTAGATCTTCTTTTAATTTATTTTCTCTATCATCAAGGTTCTTTTTAATTTTTGGTAAGTAAAACTTTGCGATTGAAATATATAAAAGTGAAAATACAAGAATTAACCAAAAGGCTTGAGATGCCCAATACTTTGGGTCCAGCTGAGGCATGCCAGCCTCAGCTGAAAATAAATCAGTATTAAAAGTCCACAAGACTAGTATTAAAAAAGCTAAATTACGCTTCATAAATTATTTAATTAAAATGCAAATAAAATAATCAAAGCTACCACAAGCCCGAATAACCCAGTCGCTTCAGCTAAAGCAAATCCTAAAAGCAAATTAGGAAATTGTTTTTGTGCTGCAGACGGGTTTCTCATAGCTCCAGACAGGTAGTTACCGAAAATAATTCCGATACCAACACCAGCCCCAGCTAATGCGATTGCAGCAAGTCCTGCTCCAATCATTTTTGCCGCTTCTAACTCCATTTTTCCTCCTTTATTAATTAATGATGTAAATTTAATGCATCATTTAAATAGATGCAGGTTAATA
>MDTG01311098.1_pt1 | contig 12553 bp, 13 predicted proteins | sample 811421 | NCBI WGS metagenome assembly MDTG01 (sample SAMN05326645, study PRJNA326480) | marine metagenome | isolation source: seawater | place: Pacific Ocean: South East | collected 2011 | reverse complement strand
CAGTAGAATCACCAGAAGGTCAAGCATCAAATAAATTATATGAAGTGCTAGGCAGAAAATTGTTTTGGGATGGTAAGAATATTTTAACCACGTTGCATGAAAAAGGTTTCTTAAGAAGAGTACCAGTGGATACGGTAACATTACTTCCGTCATCTACTGAAACACTTCCTTTGAAAGAATTTAATGCATATCAAAATATGATTGCTGAAACTAAACAAGATCCAGCGATTCCACAAACACCAGATTCATCAACCAAAGCAGGAGCAATACAAAACCCTGCGGATGAAAATGATGCAGACGGTATCGCAAGAAACTTGTTGGTACAAGCAGAAATGCTTGAAGCAGATGCGTTGAGAAAACGTAATGAAGCAGAATCAGTGTCACCAGGCATACAGAAAAAACTAGGTAAAGAACCTATTTTCGCTGAGCCAAAAAGACCAAGAGGCAGACCTAAAAAAGAAACTGCCGCTGAACCAACAGCATAAAGTTTAAAACCTGCCTGTGATAAATACTAGTACATAGGCAGGTTTTTTATGACAGAACAAAATCCAAATAGAAAATTTATTCCAGCACATAGCGAACAAGATCATACTGAATTCAATCGCATCATGCATGAAATACACCCAAAAAGAATACCAGCAAATTTCGTTGATAAAATTAAATTGTTTCATAGAGATGGAAGTACAAGCCTAATGACCAGCGATGATATCTATAATACCATTCCAGTTAAAGGACAAGTAGATTGGGAAAAAATAGCCCAAAACTATCATGATATCATAAACATGGAAATTTACATAGATATGGACTCGCTAGAGCATACAGTTCATAAGAATGTTCATCGCATGTTTTACAATACATTCAAAAAGAAGAACTAATTGACAGATTTTAAGATCTGTGTTATAAATAGTATTACAATTTACCGTATTTAACAATAGAGGTTGGGGTAATACTATTATGAAGATTATACTATCGTTCTTATATATTTCTGGCATTCTTGCCTTAGGTAGACTTATACCACACCCTCCGAATTTTACACCAATATTGGCCGCGGCTATATTTGCACCATACATCATTAATGATCGTTGGATGGCAATGGCAGTACCTTTAATGGCAATGTTTATCGGAGATGTGTTTATTGGATTTCATTCCTATATGTTATGGGTCTATGGAGCAATTGCGATGTCAACTGCAATAAGTCAGTGGACTATGCATCTTGGTAAGAAATATGTATCATTAGCAGTAATGACGGTGGTATCATCTGTGTTGTTTTACATAGTAACAAACTTTGCTGTTTGGATCATGTGGGATTACTATCCTAACACATTAGAAGGATTAATAATGTGTTACACAATGGCGATACCATTTTTCCAAAACACAATTTTAAGCACAGTGGTATTTACTGCTTTAATGGCATCTTTGACTATAGCATTAGCCCGACCTTTCAACCATATCTATCTAATGATAGTTAATAGGAAAGGCATATATGAGCAATAAAGATCAAAATCATATAGGTAGAGGTGCGATCGTACTGGCCATCCTACTTATAGCATTTTTAATAAAACCTGCACAGGCAGAAGATCGTTTGTGTTATTGGGAAGAAATGAAAGATGAAACAATTGTGTGTGACGCATTGGTAATTGATATTCCAGTTTTCCATACAATGACATCATCACAGAAAGCAGACCAAATTTATACAGATTCTTTTATCTGGTTAGATGATGAGAAGAAAGAAGGATCAAGTATATTATCTGAAGCACTAGAAGATGCACCAAGTTTTAATGCAGTTAGATCAGGTCCAGCTGGACAACAAACATCTTTGTTTACAAGAGGAACGAATTCAAATCATACACTTGTAACAATTAATGGGTCAGCGATAACTGACTATTCAACAACAAATGGTGCTACAGACTTAAACAACATAAACATACACTTTGCAGACGGCCTGCATTTATACACAGGACCGATGAGTACCAACTATGGACCAAATGCAGTTGGTGGTGTTGTTGATATTCAAACTTCTGATTACAAAAGAAATGAAATATCATTATCGCATGGATCACATGATACCAACACGATGTCTTATACATATGGAAAAGATTATTTTAATTTTGGTATATATGCAGAAGGATCAGATGGTATATCAGTCTATCCACAAGGTACTGAACCAGATGGTTATGATGTATTAGGATTCAACATTGGACACATAGTAACTCTTGATGATACGCAAATAAAATTCACAGGAGTAACAAATACAACCAATGCTGACATTGATGCCTCAGGTGCAGATGATTTAGACTACACAAATGAAACAAAATTTTATTTTGGACAAATTCAAACATCAACTGATGTAGAGTATGGAAAAATAAAAACAGTTATTGACCACACAATGTGGGATAGAGAGTATGTCAATGGAACTGAAATAGATAGTTATGACTCTGTTGCTACACACGGATCACTTGATTGGATAACAAGTTCAAGCACGTTATCAACAAAGACTGGTGTAGACGCAACAGGTTTTGACGTAGACTTTAACAACACAGGTAGTTACAATTCAACAGTTGATAAGTCAGCATCAGTAATAGGAACGTATCACAGTTTTGATTATTCATTCGCAAATAACTTTATCATATCAGGTGGTTTAAGACACGACGAGCATTCTATTGCAAAAGGTCAGTCAACGTATTCGATTGGTACTTCATACAAAGGTTTTCGTATAAGTCAATCAACTGGATACAAATCACCAACGTTGTATGAAATGTATGGTGCTGATAATTATGGTTACACAGGTAATCCAAACCTTAAGCCAGAAACATCTGTAAGCAGAGAAATAGGATACAGCAATGAAGGCAAATCACACAGTTTTGATATAGCCTTGTATTCAACAGAGATCGAAGATATGATTACATATTCTAACTCGACTTACAACAATGACAGCGATGGAGTATCTACTATGAAAGGTGCTGATATTGACTTTAATTACTATGTAGGTAATTTTGGTTTTGTTAATAATATCGCATTGTCATCAGCAGAAGATTCATCAGGTGATTGGTTAAAACGTAGACCTCATACAATTATTAGATCAGGTATAACTTATGCTAAAGATAACTATTATATTACTCCTAGCATATTGTATTATGGTGACCATAGAGATATTGACTCTAGCAACTGGTCAACTATCACAGTTAAGGAAAGAACAACTGGTGATCTTACAGCAGGTTATTATCTAACACAGGATTCTGAAATCGTTTTAAATGTAAAAAACATAACAGATGACCACTATGAGCGTCCAGATGGATACAATCAAGGTGGTAGAAACATCACAATTGGTTGGAAAATGAAATTTTAAACTTGTAGAATAGGATAAATATTGTTATAATTGTGTTAATAAAGGAAACCATGAAAAAACAGAAAACCACAAAAGATCAATACTTTTTGTTTATCGCCCAATTGATCGCACATCTGAGTATCATACCAATGATTATGTATGGTGCTTGGTATCATTGGGCAATAGCATTTTTTGTATATTTTATTACTGGGTGTTTTGGTATGACTATGACCTATCATAGGCTATTAAGTCATGCAAGTTGGAAAGCACCTAAGTGGTTTCACTACTTTGGATCTTTAGCCGGCACGTATGGATTAACAGGATCAACTATAGGATGGGTAGCTATCCATAGAGAACATCATGTACACACTGATGATGAAGATGATCCACATTCGCCGGCATACAAAGGCTTCTTCAAAGTACAATGGTTGAGTATGTTTGATACACCAAACCCAAGATATGTCGTTAAACTTATTAGAAATAAATTTCATTTGTTCACACACAGATATTATTTCTTAATACATTTGGCAATTGCTGGAACATGGTACATGATAGATCCAATGCTATTAGTATCAGCTTACTTGTTTCCAGCAATGATACTTTGGAATGCAGGATCATTTATTAACACTCTTACACACATGATTGGATATAGAAATCACCAAACTTCTGATAACTCAACTAATATTCCTTTATTAGGAATATTGATGTGGGGAGAAGGCTGGCACAACAATCATCATGCAAATCCTAACAATTCAAGTTTTAAATACAAGTGGTGGGAGATTGATGTAGGCGGCTGGTTTATAAAATTATTAGAGGTAAAAAATGAATCCAAAGTCAAAGTTTAAAATTGCAATAACAGGTCACACTTCAGGAATTGGTAAAGCAATTTATGAAATGGGAGAAGCACAAGGCCATGACGTTGTAGGATTCAGTCGTGTGACAGGATTCAATTTAAAAAATATTGGAAAAGTATATACGTCGGACGACAAGGTTGATGACTTGCAACAGTTTGAATGGTCTGATGAAACACAAAGATTTTTAAGAGAAATTAAAAATTATGATGTGTTTATTAATAATGCTCATTTGCAATGGGCTCAAATAGATCTTTTATATGCAGTTTATAGTTTATGGCAAAAGAAAAATAAACTAATAGTCAACATAGGTTCAACAGCAAAAGATCACAATGAAAAAATTGAAAAAGATAAAAGTTACTATCATCAGAAAGTTGCTTTAGAATCAATAGTTGATAACTTTGGTGTTTATGGCAGGGGCAAGTGTAAAGTTTCTATAGTAAGACCAGGATGGGTAGACACAGGACTATTTGATAAAGTACCAGAATACAAAAGAACAATACCAATGGGAGTAAATCCAATATCATCAGAGAAGATGGCTGAGTCAATATTTTATATAATTAATCAACCAAGCAATGTTCATATAAAAAATATATCTGTGGAGTCTTGGTATAAGTAGAATGGAAGAAAACATTATGGAAAAAATTGTACAATATAATTCATCATATAAAGTCATGGTAGAAGAGTTCCTTGAAAAAGCAAGAGCTGAAGGAAGTGCTGGAACATACACCAACAAAAAATTTAACTTAGATAACCTAGATGATAAAAGCAGTCTATGGTTGGCAATAGTCGAAGATAAGATCAAAATAGGACCTGTAGAAATTGAGGCAAAAATAGTTGCCAGTATCAGTTATGCTGAAAGAAGTTTTATTACAGGAACACCGGAGTCTATTAGAAAATGTAGATATCATATTTTAAAAAAATATAGACATGGTCGATATGGATTTAAAATGATGAAACATCAAATTGCATGGGCGAAAGAGAATGGATTCAAACATTATTATTGGACACATGATGTTGAAGACGTTGCAATAAATCAATTGTTCCAACACAAGAAAAAATACGTAGGTGGCGATAACAGTTGGTTCGAAGATGAGGACTATAAGAAACTAACATTAGAGACAGATTTTGTATTTCATGATTCACCTAATTCAAATATGATACAGTTTGCCTACAGTTACTACATAGATCCAGACTATAAATGGAAGCCAACCAAAGCAGTCATATGGCATAAACACAATGGTACTATAGATAATGTTGCAGAGGTATTATGAAAACAGTACAACTAGGTACGATATCAGTTATACATGAAACCTGGTTGCCATATGCCGCGGCATGTCTTATAAGTTATTGCAATAAAATACCTGCAATAAAATCACAGTACAAATTTAACGAACCAATATACAAATATAAACCTGTAGAAGAATACACAGAACATTTTAAAAACATAGACGTATTTGGTTTAACTTGTTATGTGTGGAATCAAGCATACAATGATCAATTAATGAGTCATTACAAAGATGTTAATCCAAAAGGAATAACAATGTATGGTGGGCCTAACATACCCGAAGATCCTAAACTTGCAGAACAATTTGCCAAGGATCATCCTTACATAGATATATTCTGGGTAGGACCAGGCGAGAAGTTGGTTAGTAAATTTTTACAGAACATCGATGCTCCTATGAGTACACATGATGGCAGTTTTGGTTTAGGTTGGAATAACGTAGAAGTAGGACGCAAACTATATCAGATTGGAACAGATGAAATGCCTACGCCATATCTAGATGGGGTATTTGATTCTATACTTGCAGAAGAAAAAAGAGTAAAGGCATCATTTGAAACTAATCGTGGTTGTCCTTTTAAATGTGCTTTCTGTGATTGGGGAGGTCAAGCAAGATCAAAAGTCACAAAGTTTGATATGGACCCCGTGTACGAACAACTAGACTTTTTATACAAACATACAAACATAGCAGAAGTAGAGATACTTGATGCTAACTTTGGTATGTTGCCTAGGGATCTAGATGTTGTTAAAAAAATGAAAGCAAACAAAGAAGCGACAGGTAATAACCCTAAGATATCATATTCAGGACTAGCAAAAAATGGTAGCAAATGGTTGCCAGAGATCATAGACATAATACACAATAACTTAGATGCTGATCAACGTAATCTTAAAGTAAGTTTTCAAACACATTCTAAAGATACACTCAAAGTCATTAACAGAGCAAACATCAATAATGACAAACTTGTACCTTTGATTGATAGTTTCAAATCAAAAGGATTACCTGTGACTTCAGAGATGATTATTGCGTTGCCAGGAGAAACAGCAGACAGTTGGTTATATTCATTGAACAGAGACTATGAACTTGGTATAGATTTTATGAGGTCATACTTTTTAAATCTAGTTCCAAATACAGAATTGTACACAGATAAATTTCAAAAAGAACACAAGGTAGAATCTAAGATACTTGCGTTTCCGTATTCATTCTCAGGACTTGGTTACAAACAATTACATAACCATCCAGAATATAGAGACGAACGCAGTACATATGAGTTTGAAGAAATAGAAATCATGCACAAATGTTTTTCATATGATGAAGATGAAATTGTACGCATGTTTGATTATTGGTGGTTCTACCATAACTTCCATAATTCAAGAGCATTAAGTTATACAATGAAGGACCTATTTGATACACAGCACGACATACAGTTTCAGGCTAAATGGTTTTATAAACATTTAGATAAAATGCCTTTAATGATTAAATTAGTAGAAAAGAACAGACAGATAATTAGAAACATATTTAAAGATGAACCAAGGACGGAAGTTAAAGATTTAGCAACGTATCTGTATTTTTCTAGATGTCTACGTGCAGATGAGATATATCAATTTTGGCACAATCAAGATCAATTTGTAGAAGACTTATCAAAAGTGTTTCCAGAAAAATTGGTTAAATATGATGTAGCACAATGGAAAAAAGAATTTGATATGAGCATGTATGGTACAGACGCTCGTATTAAACCAACAGAAGCAGTAGCTATAGGGAGTGAAAGATAATGTGGAAAGAACTAGTAAAGAACGAGCTATGGGAATATGATAACTTCCTCGACGACGATACTATAAGCCAAATAAAACAAAATATGTCAACAGCAGGTAAAACTGAATTAGAACCTGGTGAAGCAATATTACCGAACTTTAGAAATTCTGGTGTTAATGCCACGACTTATAATTACACAGTACACAGAACAGACATACACAAAGACAGAGTATTGATTGACCTTTACATGGGCAAAGTTAACGAATTGATGCAACCACTTACAGAAACAAAAGTACCAATGGATAACTTAGAAGGATTGCAGTTGTTCACAAAAAGTTTTTCAAAACGTGGATGGTATGATCTACACACTGAGCCAATTGACAAATACGGTCCATATGCTTTTATGCATTTCCTTTCTTCTGAAGAAGGTGGAGAACTGGTGTTTCCTAGTCGTTCAGGAGTAGAGGAACATTTACAAAAATTTCCAAAACAAAAATCCAGATGGCAAGAAAATATAGAACTAGTTGAATCAAAAGGTTTTCCTATGAGGTATCTTGAAGATGTAATTGTAAAGCCAGTCTATAATAAGTGTGTAGTGTTTGCTATAGGATCAGCTCATTATGTTAATCCATTGCAAGGCGAAGTAAACAAAGATTCAAGACAAGTGGTCACTGGATGGCCTTATGCCACAAAAGATCTTATTAGTGGCTTAGATACACATTGTAATTTTAATTATTATTTTGATTCAAAACGTCATGCAGAACCAAAACCAGAGGATTGTCATTAATGTGGAATCAACTAGTTGAAGATGAAGTTTGGTATACTGAAAATTTTATAAGTGAAGATCTAGTTGATCAAACACTTGAAAAAATACGACAATCAGAAATTAAAGAATTAGATGGTAACGAACAACCCCATATCATTAGTGAGTCTTATTACAATTATAATCATGTAAAATATAATGTACACAAGGATAAGGAAGTTGTTGTAGCAGTTATTGAAAAATTAAATGAAGTACTAGCAGATGTATATAAACCAATATTAATACAAGACATCAACGAAAAAAATGTATTACAGTTTACAACAAAAACTTTTAATCCAAATAGTGTTTACAATGTTCATACAGAACGTAAAGATATATATGGAGAATTTGTTTTTATAAATTACCTAACAACAGAAGATGGAGGAGAATTAGTTTTTCCAAATGAAATTATGTTAGAAGATCATTTTCAAAACCATCCAAAAGAACGTGCGAATTGGGAAAAGTTTGCAAAAAAAATGCACGAAGTATCAAATCAAGAACCTTATCTAGTAGGACCTTTAGCAATAAAACCAAAAAGAAATACGTGTGTGCTAATGAGAGTTGGATCAGCCCATTATGTAGATCCAGTGAGGAATGGTAAACCAGGATGTCGTGTTGTTATAACAGGATGGCCATATGCTAATATGAACTGGAAAGATAAGTTTAAGAATTAAAATAAAAATTTTCTATCACCAGCGAATTGGCTGTAGTCCATAGTAAGCTCATCGCCTTTTTTAATATTTTTACAAGAAACAAAACTTACACCACCTAGGTATGCAAGATTTGAATCTTCGCTGTGATTTACATAGCTGTCATCACAATTCATATTGTGTGTCAAGCTAACAGGAAATTTACCAGGTGCTTCTTCTTTAGGAACGATAGAACCTCTTAATTCAACGACTCTTCTGCCTATCGGAATATTTTCCAATGCAAATCTTCCTTGTCCGTGTATTTGTGATTCTTTTATTTCTGTTTTAAACAGCCACTGGTTGGGCATCTGCTTCCGCCTTGTGTTCTTTGTATTCTTTTTGTAGTGTTAGGTCGCCCATATTGTTTTTTTCATTCCAGTCGTCTTCTGCTATTTCTTGTAGGTCTGACTGATCTTTTAAACTAAACATCAAACTAATTCTTGGTGTATTACCAGAATTTACAACAGTGTGTGTAAAACCGATGTTTAAGAAATAAGCTGATCCATCTGCTTTCAAATGATATGCTTCTTGTTTACTTTTTCTCCAAAAGTAATTTGTTGCTTCTGGTTCTGCGAAAATAGGAATGATAACTCTTACGGCGTAAGTTGGATCATAATCAATGTGAGGAGTAAGAGTTTTACCTGGATCTAATCTCACAAGTCTTACTCTAATAGCGTCAGCTTTAAAAGAATTTACAACTTCTTCGAAGTATGTACCTTTGTATTTTTCAGTTGGCGTGTTGTAATTGTGTTCATCAAGTGCTGGATCCAAATTTTCTCCACGCCTTGCTTTTAATCTATACTTGGCAATCTTACTAATTTCTTTGTCACCGGTTCCAGCAGTCTTGCCCATCACTTCACATGATTCAACTGTTGGTGCCTCTGCTTGTGGATCAAATTCTGTAAGATTAATTTGTTTGAAATGCTTGTAAACACTCATTACCAATTCGTGATTATTTGAACACAGTGCTTTGTTAGTGTCCATAACATTGCCATAATCATTAGCTAATTTTAATGCTTCCTGTTGTAATTTATCAATATCAAACTTGTGGTTCTGAAATTTCCACATAGTTGGAAGTTGATATTTCTTTCTTATTAACATCAAGTTGTTCTCCTAACAAAAATTATTATACATATATTTATCATAAAATGCAACAGATAAATATATAAAATGCATACTTTATATTGATTTATATAGTATTTTACTGTATACTTATAGAAAAATGATTGATCTAGAAAACAACAAAACCTATTGTCCATATCTGTTCCGTGGTGCGGTTATGCAGGTTCCAGACAGCTCTATTGTGCCTTGTTGCAGATATAAAGATGATACGGCAAAAGATTATCCAAAGTCGTTCAATGACGGTTATAAAAACATTTGGGAAACTATAAGAAAAAAATCATTAGATGGTAAAAAGATAAAAGGCTGTTGGAGGTGCTATCAAGATGAAGAAGCAGGAATCAAATCAATGCGTCAGAGTGCTATTGATACAAACAGCGAAATAAGTTATGACTATAAAGAAAATCCTAAATATTCTGAAACGCAATTAGAATTTCTTGAAATACAAACTGGAAGATTCTGTAATCTAAAATGTAGATCATGTGGTCCTAAGCTATCAACATCATGGGATGAAGATTTAGATAAAAATAATGATCTTGTGAAAAATTTTTTTGGAAATGAACAACACGAATACATTAATATAAAACAATTGCCAAAAACGAATCAATCATTGTCATCAATCGAATACAATACAGTAAGGCATTTAAAAAATGTAAAAGCGACTGGGGGAGAACCTTTTTTAAATGACCAGTTCCAAACTTTTTTATCTAATTTAGTTAAATGGGACATAGCAAAAAATATACATTTAGAAGTGTTTACAAATTGTTCTTTCTTTCCAAAGGATCAATACAGAAAACTAATTCCTAAATTTAAAAGTGCAAGAGTAGATCTAAGTCTTGATGCGATTGAAGAACGAGCAGAGTTCTTAAGGAAAGGATCAGAATGGAAAAACGTTATGGACTCAGCAACAAAATGGGTTGAAGTAAGTCAAGATCATCCTAATGTTTCAGTTGTAATAGGACACACATTAACTATATACAATGTTTTATATCTTAAAGAATTTATAAATTGGATAGCTGATCATTTTCCAAAAGAAATTATAACTAACGACTTTTTAGATTTACATTTAGCACAAACGCCAACATATCTTTCTTTATCAAATCTTAGTGTAGACAATCAATCTAAAATTAAAGGAATAGTATCACAACACAAAAAACAATTAATATCAAAGCACAGCAACAACAAAGTGATGTTATCTATTATAGAAAAAAGCTATAACAAAATATCAAAAGGTTTAAATTATGCTTCGAATGATCTTTCTATTGAATTTTTTGAAAAAGCAAAGTTACTTGATGATGTTCGAAATGAAAATTGGCGTACAACATTTCCAGAACTTGCTGAGGTGATATATGTCTAAAACATTTTGTATAATGCCGTTCATACATATGAACTTGAAGCCAAAAGGTTTTGTTAGTGCCTGTTGGCGTAATCATGACTCGTTAGGACATTATGGAGACAAGACGTTAAAAGAAATATGGAACAATGACAATTACAAAAAAATACGTAATAATTTAATGAATGGAGTACAACACGAAGGTTGTAAAAGTTGCTGGGACATGGAGAAAGCAAACATTGTTTCAACCAGACAACAATGTAATAAAGACTATGAAAAGTATATACCGCAGGTAATGAAAGAAATAAACGAAGGTGAGTTACCCATGAACGTAAAAACAATTGAGTTGCGTTTTGGTAATGTGTGTGACTTAAGATGTAGACATTGTTCATCAATATACAGTTCAACATGGGCGGCGGCAGTAAACAAACATGATGAAGTGAAACGTTTGTTTGACAAATATCAACTGACTGAAACTAGTACATGGCGTGGTATAGCAAAGTTACCACTAGAAACATTCAACCAAGTAGTAAATGATATAGGACCAAGAGTAGAAGAGATAGTTATAGCAGGAGGTGAACCATTGATCCAGCCACAACATTATGAGGCGTTAGAAAAATTGTTACCATTCGCACACAATATTACTTTAGAATACAACACAAATTTAAATAATATAGTATTAAAAGATAAGCACATAAGTGATCTCTGGAGTAAATTTAAAAAAATAAATTGTCGCGTTAGTTTAGATGGTGACAAAAAGATACATGGCTACTTGAGAACAGGAAGTGATCTACAAGCAGTTGAGGATAACATAAGGACTTTGAAGTCTAAACTACCACAAGAAGTTTTTAATTTAACAACAACATGTACGGTATCATTGTATAATATTTCCAGATTTGATGATATAATTGATTATTATCTATCATTGGATTGTCCTTTCCATTGCAGTCTGGTACAATATCCTGAAGCTTTAAATATTCAATATATACCAAAGAAAATGAAAGACATTATAACAAAAAGAGTTTATAATAAAATAGACAATTTAGGAAACGTGAAAGAGAACCGTTTGGCCAAAATAGTCAAATGGTCTAACTATGTGTTGGACTATATGAATAATACTAATATTGAAAACGATATGTTGCCAGATTCAACAAAGGAATACATTGAAACTATGGACAGATTAAATGATACTAGCTTTTTAGAAGTATATCCAGAGTTCAAGGAGTACTGGCAATGAGTGATCTAAAATGGAGTGAATATGATTTTACAAAAATTCCGTATCCTGATCTCGTACGTGTGGGACAACGTACTATGCTTTATAGGGATCTTTTTACAGTCAGTTGGCTTCTTGGTAGGTTTTGTAACTATAGGTGTAGCTACTGTTGGCCGTATGCTAGGAGTG
>MDTG01067349.1_pt1 | contig 12553 bp, 16 predicted proteins | sample 811421 | NCBI WGS metagenome assembly MDTG01 (sample SAMN05326645, study PRJNA326480) | marine metagenome | isolation source: seawater | place: Pacific Ocean: South East | collected 2011 | reverse complement strand
CAAGATAAGGCAACTTTTTTTGAATTGAGCTTAAAAAAATCTATTCCATTAGATTTTACAAATGGTATGGCCTGAAAAATTTTAACTGAAGACCTTGGATATATATAGTCTTCATCATTACCAGAGCTAATAAGAACTTCACCATTTAATTTTTTTATCAAAATCTTAATAGTGTGGGAGCTTTCTAAAATGTTTGATCTGTTAAAGTGGGTTTTAAAAGTTTTCACTTGTTTATTATAAAACAAGTTTATGTGAATTACTTAAAAAAAGACTTAATAAAAGTAAATAGATTCAAGAATGATCCAAATTTTCCAAAAAAAATAACATCTTTTTCAGTAATCGTCATACATATGCATCCGCCATTGTCAGAGGCAATAGGGGTATGTTTTATTCTTTGATCATTGATTTGAATATCACCCTTAGAGTATGTGCCATATTCATCGGAAAAACTTCCATCGAGTACAAGTATATATTCTTTCCCACCATGCGAATGATTTGGTACCGAAGCACCTGGTTCCATCTTGATTAATTTTAGCTCATCAACGTCTTCTATGTTCGGAGTGAACTCACTAAATCCCTTATAAATCTGTTTCCATTTGATATTGTTTAGGGGGCCAACTATTTTATTAATAGGAGACAAATCATCATTAGGCATTTGTATAGAATGTTTATTATTCTTGATGCAATCTGAGAACTTTAACTTTTGTAGTTCAACGCCATCGTTTTCGTACAAGTTATCTCCAAGTATATTTTCAAAAGTTTGATGTAATTTTGATGCCTTTGAATTAAGATAAAGATATGTTGATGTAAATATGGATTTAGATGGACCTAATGATCCTGATGCGAAGTCAAATATAAGTTGGTTTTTTACTACTGTTCCGTTCATAATATAGTCTGCATTTTTATTAAAATATGCCTTATTCTAGATTTAACTGTGCCTAGAGGAATTTCAAGCTCTTCAGCAATTTTTTTATGACTTTTGTTCTCAAAAAAATTCATTTTGATAATTTTTCTCTGATTATTATCAAGCTCATTATTTAGTCTACTTATATGGTCTTTCATCTCGTTTTCTGTAACATTATCGACCATATTGTTTTCATAAAGAAAATCCCTTATATCTTCTTCGTTATAGTCAACTCTTGAATTTTTCCTTAAAAAGTCGACTTTTTTATTCCTTGCGATCGTATATACCCATGTTGAAACAGCTGATTTGGAGGGATTATACTGATTTGACTTAGACCATATTATACTCATAACTTCCTGCGTAAGCTCCTCAGCATTGTCTTGAATTAGACCATTTTGAAGAAAATATGAGTTAATTTTTGGTGCAAAAAAATCAAATATATCAGAAAATGCCATTTCGTCGCGGTCATTGGTTATTTTGACCATTAAATCTTGTAGTTTAGTTTTGTTCATTTTAAAATTTTTTTCAACTTTTCTCAATCGCCCTTAACTAATTGTGTAAGATATACTAAAAGACATATTGATGAAGATATTTTTATCATTAATTTCAATTTTTACATTTCTATTAAATGGCAATCTTATGGCTCTTGAAGCGGGTAATTGGAGTTTGGTGGTTGAAGATGAATATTGTTATATTGGAAGTCTTGCTATCAAATCAGATCTTCCAGAAAATAAGAAAAGAGGTGACTTTTACGTAATTGTTTACAAGTTTAAAGGTAATCCTGAAACTATTGTACAAATAGAAGCTGGTTATGACTATAATACAGATGAAGACATTATTGTTACTATTGATAAAGGTGATTATATATTTTATTCAACAGAAGATATTCCGAGTTCTGCCTGGACAGAGAATGATAAATCTGTAATTTTTGCAATGAAGAAAGGCTTGGAAATGAGTGTTAAAGGACAATCCTCAAGAGGGACAATCACTAATGACTCGTATACATTAACAGGTTTTACATCGTCTTATAATAAACTTAATGATAATTGTTAGATGCTAAAAAAAATTGTTTTGGCTTATTCTGGTGGTTTAGATACGAGTGTTATTCTTAAATGGTTGATGATTAACTATAAATGTCCTGTTGTTACATATACTGCCGATATAGGTCAAGGTAATGAATTAGACACTATAAAAACTAAAGCAAAGGACTTGGGTGTTAAGGAAATATATATAGAAAATCTTCAGGAGGAATTTGTTAGAGATTACGTTTTTCCTATGTTGCGCGCCAATACACTATACGAAGGTTGTTATTTATTAGGGACTGCCATCGCTAGACCGCTGATTGCTAAAAGACAAATAGAAATAGCTAAAGAAGTTGGAGCAGATGCAGTTGCGCATGGAGCAACTGGAAAAGGTAATGACCAAGTTAGGTTTGAATTAGCCTTTTATGCAAATAATCCTAACATAAAAGTAATTGCCCCATGGAGAGATTGGGAATTTAATTCAAGAGAAGATCTTTTAAATTTTGCTAGATTAAATCAAATTCATATTCCAAAAGATAAAATTGGAGAGGCACCATTTAGCACAGACGCTAATTTATTTCACACATCATCAGAGGGAAAAATTTTAGAAGATCCATGGAATGAGCCACCTGAGCATATTTTTACAAGAACAGAAAATTTGAAAAACACTCCTAATGAAGAAGAAATAATTACTATTAGTTTCAATAATGGTGACCCAACCCATATCAATAATAAAAAATATAAACCACATGATTTATTGGCTGAACTTAATAAAATTGCAGGAAAGCATGGAGTAGGACGTGTTGATATAGTTGAAAACAGATTTGTTGGTATGAAGTCTAGAGGTGTGTATGAAACTCCTGGTGGAACAGTTTTAATAAATGCACATAGGGCTATTGAAAGTATTACTTTAGATAAAGGTGAGGCTCATTTAAAGGATGAATTAATGGTCAAATATGCTCAAATGATTTATAATGGATATTGGTTTTCTTCAGAAAGAATAGCAATTCAAAAATTAATAGATCAAACACAAATTAATGTTAATGGAGAAGTGCGTATTAAAATTTATAAAGGAAATGTTATAGTTTTAGGGAGAAAGTCTTATAACAGTCTATATAAAACATCACTAGTATCCTTTGATGAAAAGGGTGACTATAATCAAAAAGATGCAGAAGGGTTTATAAAGATAAATTCACTTAGACTTAAAAACTTTAAAAGTTAGTTTATGGGCTATGGTGATGATCTGATGATAACAGCATTTGCTGCTGAAGAAAAAAAAAGACACCCAAATAAGCAGGTTATTATTGGTAGCCTTGAATTAAAACAAGCATTTCATTCAATTGTATATGACAACAATCCTAATATTACTGATTGTAGAAAATTAGATAATTCTCAAAATATTCATTTTATTGATTATCATACAAGAAATAGACCATACATAGACTATAAAAAAAGTATTAAAGGTAAATATGTATGGAATACTAATTCTAAACCCTTACCAGGTGAATTATATTTTACACAAAATGAATTAGATCAAGCTGAAAATATTCTAAATGAAGCTAAAGAAAATTGGAATCAAAACAATAAAAAAAAATATAAAGGTTCTATTTTTTTAGAAACTTCTTCAACTAAGATTAATGATAGTCATTGGTCAGTTAAACACATAAACAAAAGTTGGGGTGAAAAAAATTGGAAAAATCTAATTAAAGCTATCAATAAGTCTTATCTTATTATTCATTCAACACATGAAAATTCAAATAAATTTCCTGGTGTTTATTCTCCCCAAAATGTAGATTTTAGATTAGGTTGTGCAATAATGAGCAAGTGCGATGCATATGTAGGGCCTGAAGGAGGATTTGGTCATGTTGCTGGGGCACTAAAAAAAAAGGAGTAGTTTACTTTGGTGGTTGGATAACTCCAGAAGCAGTTGGGTATGATTTCCATAATAATTTGTATTTCAAGCATCCAGAGTCTCCTTGTGGATTGTATTTAGATTTATGTAAACATTGTGAATTAGCTAGAAGTAAAATTTCAGTCGAAACTTTTAAAAAAAATATAGAAAAAATTTTTAAATAAATTTATTTTTAAATGCAGTCGTTGTATTTTTTAATAGGCAAGCTATAGTCATTGGTCCAACACCACCGGGAACAGGAGATATAGCGTAAGCTTTTTTCTTTGCTTCAATAAATTCAACATCACCTTTTAATTTATTTTTCAACTCTCCATTAAGGTTTTCACTTACTCTGTTAATACCAACATCAATTATAATACTTCCTTCCTTGACCCAGTTACCTTTTATATATTCTGCTCTACCAATAGCAGCAATTATAATATCGGCATTTTTACAAATATCAGGTAAGTTTTTTGTTTTTGAGTGTGTTATTGTTACAGTACATGATTCTTTTAATAACAATTGTGCCATAGGTTTACCGACAATGTTTGATCTTCCTACAACTACAGCATTTTTACCATTTAAATCTATACCCAAGCTTTTAAGCATTATTAAGCAACCATTTGGTGTACATGGTACTAATAATGATTGATCATTTTTAGGACTTATTGATAATTTACCTACATTAAGTGGATGAAAACCATCTGCATCTTTGTTAGGATGTATTGAATCTAGAATTAATTGCTCATTTATATGTTTAGGTAGTGGCAGTTGAACTAAAATTCCATCTACACTTTTTTCATTATTTAATGTGTCAATTAATGATAATAATTCTTTTTCTGATATTTTTTCATCTAGATGATGGTCTATAACGTTAATACCTACTTCTTTAGCACTTTTAGTTTTAGCTTTTACATAAACACTGCTTGCAGCAACATTACCAATTTGGACAACCGCTAAACCAGGTACGTTATTATATTTTTCTTGTAAATCAATTATTTCTTTTTTTAATGAATCTCTTAATTCCTGAGCTAACTGTTTACCATCTATTATTTTTGACATAACTAGCTTGGCCAGTATTCAATTAATAAGTTTTTTATAAACCACAATCCCAAATAAACAACTATTGGAGACAAATCAAGTGAACCGAAGGTTGGTAAGTACTTTCTTACTACATTCAGACTTGGTTCACACAATCGATACATTGCTTCCATTAAACTATACACCAATCTATTTGAAGAATTTATAATATTAAAATTCAATAACCACGTTGCGATTATATATATGATTAATATAAACTGGTATAGATTTATAATTTGTATAATTAAAACTAATAAAGAGTTCATTACGTATTATAATTAATTAATTTATCATCATATTGTAAAGGGAAATACTTTACAATCCCATTATCTTTCACAGTACAAATACATATTATTTTTAATAACTTATTGTTTTTTTTTAAATTTAATATTTTTTTATGCCACCACTCAGGACTATTTATATTGATGTGTGCGTTTTTTCCATTGGGTAGAAGGGCTACGGCAGGATAGCACGCAATATTCAAAAAAACATATTTGTTTGATTTATTAATTATTTTTTTTAATACCCAGTCAATATCAATAGAGGGAATATGTTCCAAAACATCTATACATATAATAAGATCGTATTTTTTGTTTTCATTAATATGTGAATTCTTTTCAAAACAAGGATCATATAAATCAATATCAATCTCCCAAAAATCCCTTAAAGATTTGTTTGGAATCCCGTATTCTTTTGTGGCATTTTCGTAATAATGACCTTTACCGCAACCATAATCTAGCATGCTTTCAATTTTGTTCTTTAAGATTATATTTTTGATTAATTTTGCATATATGAGGGTGCTTTTTCCATCATATGCATTTTTTGGATTTCTTTTTTTCCCAGTAACTAAATCATAACCATCAATATGCATTTTTTTATAAAAATCTAAATTTTCTAAGTATTCTTTTGATGGTTTGTTTTCTTGCATAAAAAAAGCGGCCTTATTATTAAGCCGCTTTATATATAGTATAACTACTTTTACATAGAAATATCTCTACCAAACCATTTCTTAGTAATTTCAGCAGTTGTTCCATCTTTAGACATTTCGGAAATTACAGAATTCCACATTTCTAAAATATCATCATCTTCTTTACGAATGGCTCCACCAACACCATCACCAAAGACCCCACCAGAAAAAGTCGGACCTGTAAAGGCTACATCAACACCACCATCAGACTCCATGAAATCAATAATCGAACCAACATCTGCTAGGATAGCGTCACATCTACCTGCTGCTAAATCAAGATTATGATCATCAACTGCTTGGTATAGCTTAACATCAACAGCACCAGACATGTGTTTTTCTAAAAAGTTCTGATGAATTGTTGATGATTGAACACATACAGTTTTTCCATCCATTGCAGCAATAAGTTGACCAATGGCAGCTTGTTCTTTACCACCAGCATTATTTAAATTGACTTTAGCCATACCCGCAATGTTTAGATCAGCTAGACCACTATTTTTTAAAACTGCAAATCGTGCTCCATCTGTCATATAACCAGTTGTGAAATTAACCTTCTCTTTTCTTTCTTCAGTTATAGACATTCCAGCAATTATGATATCATATTTACCTTGTAATAAGGCTGGGATAATACCATCCCAATCTTGAGTGACCCATTCACAAGTAACACCCATTCTTGAACAAGCTTCATTACCGAAATCAATTTCAGCACCCTCTAAGTCGCCTGCAGAGTTAATGTTGTTCCATGGTGGGTATGCACCTTCTGTACCAATTCTTATTGTTTGAGAATTGGCAATCGAAGCCAATCCTAACACACTAAGAGATAAAACTAATAATAGAATTTTTTTCACGTTTCCCCCTTAAAAAGTAATTTTCAAATTATGTAGAGACCATATAAGTTAAATAAAAAAAAACAAAATAAATTATGAAAACGGGTCATTTTTTTCTTATTTTATAAATTAAGAAAAAAAGGCTAAAAGCTAGTATTATGAAAGGAAAAGCCCAAAGAAACATGTTTTTGTAATTTAGTAAAGGCTTAAAAAGAATGTATTCACCATATCTTTTAACAAGAAATTGTTTGATTTCTTTTTCTGATTTACCCTCTAAAAACTTTGATTTAACTATTTTTTTTATATCATTTGAAAATTCAGCATCAGAGTCAAATACGCTTTGATTTTGGCATGTCATACATCTTAGTTCTAAAGTTAGTTTTTTAACTTTTTGATCAGTAGTTTCATTAGCTTTTACTGCCGTTAAAAAAAATATAAACAAGATCTTAATAAATATTAAAATTCTAAAGTAATGGCATGATCTCATTTTTAATTATTTCTTTAGTTAGTGGTCCCATATATTTATAAATAATCACTCCATATTCATTTACTAAAAATGTTTCAGGAAGTCCAAAAACTCCAAATTCTAATGCTATCATGCCATCTTGATCTATACCAACAAAATCATAGGGATCACCAGCCTCAGATAAATATTTTAGTGCGTTGTCCTTAGGATCTTTATGGTTAAATCCTAAAATAAACAAATCAGGATAATTTTTTGATAATTCAAAGAAAAGAGGGTGCTCTACTTTACATGGCAAACACCATGAAGCAAAAAAATTTATTAAAATTTTTTCTCCCACAATTTTCTCCATCTCAAACGATTTATTTTCATCATAAATTGAAACAGTTTTAAATTTAGGGATTTCTTTATTAATAAGAACACTTGGCGGTTTGTTCGGATCTTTATTGCTTAACAAGTATATTAAAAAAAATATACAAATTAATAAAACACATATCAAAGGTGTAAGAATAATAAATTTATTCATCGTTTGGTAATTCCAATAAATCCAGAAAACATCATTACTATTACACCGATCCAAATAAAACTAACAAATGGATTTATATATACTTTAACAAACCATTTATTATTTTTTTGATCCCCTAGAATAAAATATATATCCCGAAACCACTCATGAAAAATTCCTGCTTCTGAAGTTATCATCTTGGATACCGGGTAGTAATTTTTTCCTGCTTTAATAGTACCTATCAAATTTTTTTCTCTTTCTATTATAAAATTTGCTCTCATAGATTGATAATTGATTTCATTATAGGTTCTTATTTCTTCCAATGTTATAGTTGTATTTTCAACCTTAAATTTATCTCCTTCATAAACAATATATTCATATTCACTTTTAAAAACACTTGAACAAGTAATACCTATAATAGCAACTCCGACACCAATATGTGCGATATGTGGATTAATTTTTTGTAAAATTTTATAATTTATACTTAATTTATATGATAAAAAAATTGCTATTAATGAGGCTATAATAATCCATATGCCTAATATTAATCCTAAAACTCCCCATGTGTTAAAAGATGTGAAATATGACTGAGTAAGCACAACAAGGCTTGTTAATATAAATCCAACGACATAAATTTTTGCACTTCTAATTTTATTTGTTTGCCAAGATAATATAGGAGCAATACTCATCAAAAGAAAACCAGGAAGCATTATTGGTATAACAGTTGAATTGAAATATGGGCCACCAACTGAAATTCTATTATCAGTCAAAACTTCAACAATAATTGGATAAATAGTTCCTAGTAAAATGGTTAAGGTTGCTATTATCATCAAAATATTATTTAAAACCAGAGCAGAAACTTTATTTATAAAAAGAAGATTAATTGACTTATCTTCATTTGGCGTCTTTAATAGAAAAACTAGAAAGCCCAAGCCTGTAATAATAAAAAATATTAATAAAATAAATATACCTCTAGATGCATCTGCTGCAAAGGAATGAACGCTCGTTAAAATGCCTGATCTAACTAGAAAAGTTCCAAATACACTAAGAGAAAAACATAATATTGATAAAAAAACAATCCATCTTCTAAGTATTTGTTCCCCTTTTACCATCAACAATGAATGAACTAAGGCTAAGCCAGCTATCCAAGGCATTAACGATATGTTCTCAACTGGATCCCAAAACCACCAACCTCCCCATCCAAGTTCATAGTATGCCCAGTATGATCCTAGTGCTATACCCCCGGTTAGAAAGGTCCAACTAACTAAAGACCATTTTTTGGTGATGTATATCCATTCATCCTTTTTATTTTTACTTAGTAATCCGGCAAGAGTTATACTAAATATAATTGAATACCCAACATATCCTGCATAAAGCATGGGAGGATGAATTGCCAAGCTTGGATCTTGTAGTATAGGATTTAGCCCTAGACCCTCGTTAACGAAAACTGAATTAACTAAAAAAGGATTTGAAGTTAATAGAATAAACAAGCCGAATAAAGTGTGTAGAAAAGATTGAATTGTAAGAGTAAGTTTTTTGAATTCCATATCGATTTTATTAGAAAACGAAAATAAAAGTGCGTAAATAGATAATATTGATATCCATAAAAGCATTGAGCCTTCATGATTTCCCCAAGTACCTGATATTTTGTATATCAGTGGTTTATTAGAATGAGAATTCTGGAAAACATTAAAATTAGAAAAATCAGATATTATGTAAGCATACATTAAAGCAAAAAAAGAAACTAAAGTTAATATTGATGAACTTCGTATTAAAAAATTAAATTTTGTATCTGTTAATTTAATAAAATGTTTAGAAAACAGTATTAGAAAACTAATCCCAATAGCAGTTGTTAAGCTTAAAAAACCAATAAGTGAACTCATTAATATTTTTTGTTCCAGTAATTAGTATCTTTTAAGCTTTTTTTAATCGATGAAGGAATATAATTTTCATCATGTTTTGCAAAAACTGTAGTTGCTTTAAATAAATCTTTATTTTTAAAAGAACCTTCTATAACTGCTCCTTGTCCTTCTCTAAACAAGTCTGGTAAAATTCCATTATAATGTACCAAGATTGAATTTTCATCATCTGTAATTTTAAATTCAAATGAGTTTGCGGTTAATTTTATAAAACTATCATTTTCAACAAAGCCACCAATTCTAACTTTTTTATCTTTCTTAATATCTGCAGAAATTAATTCTGAAGGCGTATAAAAATATGAGACATTTTCTTTTGTGTTGTATAATATAAGTAGTGCTGCAAAAGAGACCATAATCAAAGAAGTTAAAATCAACAACAGTCTTTGGTAACGGAGACTCATTATTTTTTAATTTTTTTATACTTTATGTAACTTAACAGCAGCAAACATAGCATTAAAAAGACAGCACTTACATAAGCTCCAAAAACGTACCAAAAATACATAATTGCTAATATCAAATATAGTAAATATTGACATTTAATCTAATCGGACCAAAAGTCACAAATCACTATAATTCACTATTTCTTTGAATAATTTCAGTATTTATTCTTAAAATAGCTATTGATAATCCAATAAAAACAAAGGCCAAAGTCATTATTATGAGAGGTGTAATCATAGATGGATCAATGGATGGTTTGGAAAGCTTACTAATTGAAGCAGGCTGATGAAGGGTATTCCACCAATCTACAGAAAATTTTATTATTGGCAAATTAATTGAACCAATTAAAACAAATATTCCAACAGTTTTTTCTCTCACATTTCGATTTTCAAAAGAAAAATTTATAAATATTATAATTATATAGAAAATTAGCAAGACCGCGACTGATGTAAGTCTTGCATCCCATACCCACCATGTCCCCCACATAGGTTTGCCCCATAATGACCCAGTGATTATGCAAATGAGTGTAAAAAAAGCTCCAATTGGAGCAACTGCTTTATTAACAATATAACCAAAGGGAAATCTAAACGCTAAAGCAAGAATACTATAGATTGTCATAACTAAGTAAGTCATTAAAGCTAACCAAGCACTCGGTACATGTATATACATTATTCTAACCGTTGAGCCTTGCTGATAGTCTTCCGGTGACTGAATTAGTGAGTAGTATAAGCCAACTATAAACAATAAAACTGAGAGAATTAAAAAGGGTTTTAGCAAAAACTCTGAAAGAGTTATAAATTTTTTTGAATTAATTAAAAATCTCATTATTAACTATTTTTCAACGCTAATCTTAGACATGCAGCACTAGCCCATGGACTTATCGAAAAGAGTATTAACAATATACCAAATAATATGTTTATCAGAGAATTAAAGTTTTCCTCTGAGTTAATTATACCAATAGAGAAAATTACTATTGGTATACTTAAAGTTAATATTATAACACTCCCCAGTGAGTAGTTTCTATTATTTAATAAATTCATTGAAGCAGATATTGATCCTAGGCAGGATAAAATAAAAGCTCCAATGGAAAAACTTAACATTACAAGAAATGTTTTTTCAAATGTCAGACTCAAAAGAATGCAACCAATTGGAATTGATAGTAAAAAAGGAATCTGAACAAAAATATAATGTGACAATATTTTTAAAATAGAAATAAATTCATAACTTAATCCAGATAAATGAAGTATTACTAAATTTCCAGTTTCAAAATCTTCATGATAAAATTTTCTGATTGTAAGAGTTGAACTAAGAATTAATAAAGACCACAAAATTCCAATACTTGTTAATGAAAGAGTTGTTTTGTCCGGACCAATTGAAAAAATAAAAATAAAAATAGAAATTAAGAAAAAAATAATATTTGTAAGAATGCTATAAAATCCAGACATACTAACCTTATATTCTCTGTAGAAAAAAGATAAAATTATTTTAATTGTAAAAAACATATTATATCAAAATCTTTTCTGAAATTATAACATCTGGATCTTGATGTGATGTAAATAAAATACTTCCATTATTTTTATAATGATCTTCAAATGTTTGATTTAGTAGATTTACAGACTCACTATCTAAATTAGTGAATGGCTCATCTAAAATCCAAATTTTTTTATCTTCAATAATTAATCTTATTAACTCTAATTTCTTTAATTCACCTAAAGATAGTAAGCTGGTCTTACTTCTTATATCATAATCAATTTTTAAAATTTTTAGGATTTTATTTATTTGGTCGTCGTTGATTTTAGATTGAAATATTTTTTTCCATATCTTCAAATTGTCTTCAATACTTAAATGTTTGATGCTTGAAGTTTTATCAGCAATGTAAGTCATATTTAAGTAAAAATCATATAAATTAAATTTTATATTTTTTCCCTTCCAATAAATACTTCCAGAGTTGGCATCTAATATATTTAAAATTATCTTTAAAAGAGTAGTTTTTCCTGAACCATTTTTTCCACTTAAAAGGATAATTTTTTTTTCGCTCAATGTTAAATCAACTTCTGAAAAAATTGTTCTTTTACCTCTACTGAAACTTAGGCTTTGGGCGAGTAGCATTTTATAGATTTACTTCTTTTTTTGTCTAAAACAATAAAAAAACGGGGACTGACCCCGTTTTTTTATTTCCTATAAAAAGATAAGAAAAAGAAAACTTTAACAAAAAGTTCTCATGAAAGATTCTAGAGTTACTATCTTCTCTTTTTCTTTCTTGCAGCTTTCTTTTTCTTCTTTGGAGCTGCTTTTTTCTTTTTCTTAGGAGCAGCTTTTTTCTTTTTCTTTTTAGGAGCTGCTTTCTTTTTTCTCTTTGGAGCTGCTTTCTTCTTCTTCTTTGGAGCAGCCTTCTTTTTCTTCTTAGCCATAAAATACTCCTTGTATTTTGTTACCCCGGAGGAACCTCCCTCCATCATCACTAAATAGTGACAATAATAAAAGGATGTGTATTTATTCCCAAAACTTACGCTTAAAGTCAACAATATACCTATTGATTT
>MDTG01399089.1_pt1 | contig 12554 bp, 12 predicted proteins | sample 811421 | NCBI WGS metagenome assembly MDTG01 (sample SAMN05326645, study PRJNA326480) | marine metagenome | isolation source: seawater | place: Pacific Ocean: South East | collected 2011 | reverse complement strand
GGAATTCCAGTTATAGTTGCAGAAGATCCATTAACTTGTGTTGCTAGAGGAGGCGGTCAAGCTTTAGAGATTATGGATAAATATAATATTGATCTTTTGTCATCTGAATAATTGAAATGGCTAGGATTGCTCCTACTCCTGGTCAAAAAATAAGTTTTTTAACATTTATTTTAATTAGTGCTTTTATTTTATATTTGGATATAACAACCAACAATCTCAAAAGTATTAAAAATGGATTCAAATCATTTAAAATTTCAGTCAATTATGTTGTTAAAGCATCCACTTTGGAACCAATTAAATCGTTAACAAAATCTTTTAAAAATAAAAATGAATTAATTTCTGAAAATGAAGTCCTAAAAGAAGCTCTTGATTTAAGCTATTTAAATAATTATTTAATTTCAAGAGAAAATATTTTTTATAAAGATAAAGAAATTATTAAAAAAATCCATATGAATAGTGAATTTTCACCTACATATAATATTGCTAAACTAAAAAATATTGATCCAAACATGTATAAATGCTGTGACAGGCACAGAATGTTTTTAGAAATAATAGATGGTAATGATTTTGATTTTCATGAAAGTGTAGTTTTTAACTATCAAGGTATAGTTGGCCAAATTATCGATGAAAGTAAATTTTATGAGGTATTATTATTAACTGATATTGCACATTCGCTACCAATTAAATCAGAGTCAAATAATTTTTTTTGTAATGCAAAAGGAAGTGGAAGAGCAGGTTATATAATGTGTAATTACAATCCACTTATTTGGACTGAAGATATTAGAAAAAATCAGACCTTTTATACCTCTGGTTTAGGTGGTATTTATCCAAGAAATGTCGAAATTGGCCATATTAGTAAAATTAATAATATAAACTCAAATGAGATTGTCTTAGAAATTAAATTAGTCTCAAACCCTTTAGATTCTAACCTTTTTGGAGTTTTCACAGATTTATGATTAGTTTTTTCAAGAAAATACTAATATTATTTACCATCAATTATGTTGATAGAAATATCTCCATCCTAATATCGGAATACTTTATAGTACTTCCACTAACTTTTTTAGCTTTTTCTTTTTACATTTACAAATCAAATAAAAATGTCTCAGCTTTTGAAGCTTTTTTGATCGGACTTTTTGTTGATTTAATATCTGAAACATATTTTGGTTTAAATGCAATTATTTTTTGTTTGACAACATATTATATAAATTTAAATTCGAACACATTTAAATTATTTTCTTATCTGCAAATATGTTTATTTTTTGGTTTATCAGCTTCAGCTTATGTCGGATTCAGCCAACTGATCCTTAACATTTATGATTTTTCATATATAACTTTATTTTTTAGCTCCATCACTAATATAATTTTTTGTGTCTTAATTGCCTTTATTAATTCGTATTTTCCTAAGAAAATTAATTTAAGAATTTAAGATGATTTTTTTAGGAAAATTTATAAAATCTGTCACAATTATACTCACATTAATATTTTTAATAATTTTTTCTATTTATTCTTTCTTTATTTACAAACCTGAAAGCATCATTTTTGCTGCTAATAAAATTTTAGATAACAATTACACCATTCAATTTCAAAACGCAAAGTCATACTCAAAATTTTTATCACCGAAAATTAGCTACACTAAAATTAAAATAATTGAAAAAGATCAAGGAGAAATCTTTAAAGCTGATGAATTTAAAATTGGCATCAATTTATTTAGATCAATAATAAATAACTATATTCACCTGGATATTTTTTATTTAGACAAAATAGAGATTCTAAATAATGCAAATTCTGAGAATATAAGTAATGGATTTAAATATAAGATTAAAGATGTTTACATAGGTTCTGAGGAATTTATATTTTCATCAAAAAATACCGAAATGATTAATATAAATGGCAATTTGTCAATTTATAATAAAGACGGTACTCTAAATAATCTTCCTTTTTCAGAATTAGGAATTTATAAAGATGCTAGCTCTAGCAAGTATCTATTTAATGCTAAATTTAACCTAGACGAAAATATTATTGAAAAAGAAGAATTATTAAATTTAGATCAATTCATAAAAAATGCAATTAATTTAAATGTAGAAACCAAAGGTTTCTTTGATTCTGAGACAGGAAATATTTTAAGTCTTAATAAATATATTTTTAACGAATCTAGTTTAGTTACTAATACAGAATATAAAATTGATGAAATAAATTCTGTTTTATTTACAAATCTTGATAAAAAGATAGTAGGAATATTTTCAGCAAAAATACCTGATCAAAACATTGAGGGATCAATCATGTCTTTGGATGAAAAGATAATAATGCAATCAAATATTTTAATTAATATGAATGAAACTATTAATTATGGTCAATACTTTAATTTTAAAGGTAATGAAAATTTTTATGTGAAATTAATTATTAAAGATAAGACTTCTCTTGAATTAATTAGCGATCTCGGAAAAACAGAAATTCATTCAGACTTAAAAGATTTATATAAAAAAAAGAATGAAATCTTAGAAACAAAAATTTATATATCTGATATTTCTTTACCAACTTATTATATTGAAAATAATAAATTCAAAGCTTTCATTGATAACAAAAACAATGGTTATTTTTCACTAGGCTCTTCTTTTGATAATGAGATAAAGCAATTTAATTTTAATGAAGGTTTTTACATATATTTAGAATTAGATAATTTTAAAATAGATAATCTCAAAATTAACTATGATTTTGAAAATGATTCAAATTTAAAACTTATTAAGCTAAAAATTAACAAGTTTAATTTTTTTAAAAATATATACAAAAATCAAAACTTTGAGATAAATTTCGATCAAAATGAAACACATGCATCATTCAATGGTGACAACTTAAATGGTAATTTAAGAATTGATTCATCAGGTTTTACAAGAATAAATATTTTTGATACAAAATTTGAATTTAACGAAGTAAATATATTTGAATCAAATGATTCCTTAAAGTTAGATAATGTAAATTTAAGATTTGTAGGTAAAAATATTCAAGTATTTAATGATACTTTTGAAGATGTTGATTTTTATCTTTTAAGAAATAATGTAATAACCACAGTTGATGATATAAATATTTTGAGTAGAAGCCTAAATATAGGCCCTTCAAGAGACAATGAAAAAGCATATATAGCCTATAATAATCAAAGTGATTTATATAAATTAAAAGGATCATATGAAATTAATAATAAGAATGATTTATTTCGTGATTTAATAAATTATGATTTTGAATATCTTTTTTCCGATTTAAATATTCAATGGAAGAGTATCAATCAACTAAAAGAACTTGAGGGAAAAATAACATTTAAGATTAAAGATCTTAAATCTAAAGCAAATTTACCAGATTCCTCATTATTTAAAGCATTAAAAATACTTAATTTAAACGCACTCATAGAAAACTTAAGTAATGATTCTGGATTTAATGCATCTAATTTAATAATTAGTAGAGCAGAAGGAGACTTATATATAGGAAAAAATAGAGCGTTGTTAAATGCGCCGGTTAAATTTGAGACAGCTGAGGCAAAAATGACATGGACAGGCGAAATATTAAAAAATGAAAATGGTTTATTAGACGAATTAGATTTAAATCTCAAAATGAGGTTAAAAATTTCTGAAAATATACCGTGGTACGCTGCAATTTTTGGAGGAATTCCAGCACTTGCTGGTGGTCTTGTTTTTGAAAATATAATTGACGAAAGACTTGATGACGTATCAACTTTTAACTTTGATGTTTCTGGTTCAATTAATGACCCTTTAATTAATCGATTAGATTAAATAAATAGTTGCTAAACCAAGAAATGAAACAAATCCTATTACATCAGTAACAGTCGTTACAACAACACTACCACCAATCGCTGGGTCTTGTTTAAACTTTCTTAAGACCAAAGGCACAATTATGCCTGCAATTACTGAACTTATTAGATTTATGATTAGGGCCAGTGCAATTAAAATTGCAATTGTAAAATCCTGAAACCATGCATAAGTGATAGTTCCAACTAATACCGATAAGACCATGCCATTTAAAATTGACACAGCTAATTCTCTTTTTAACAACCAGTTAATGTTTGCTGAATTAATTTGATCTAAAGTAAGACCTCTTAGAACAATTGTAAGAGTTTGTGTTGCTGCTACTCCTCCCATACTTGCAACAATCGGCATTAATACAGCAAGGTAAACAATCTCATCAATAACATCTTGAAATAAATTTATTGAACTAGCAGCTATAAATGCTGTAAAAAGATTCAGGCTTAGCCAAAATACTCTACTTTTTGCAGCTCTGCCAGGTGGGGCAAAAGTATCTTCAGCAACACCAACCATACCCAACAAATTCTGATCTGCATCTTCTCTTATAACATCAACAACATCATCAATTGTTATTCTTCCAATCAACTTCCCTTCATTATCAATTACAGATGAAGATATCAAGTCATTTCTTTCAAATATTTTTGCAACCTCTTTATCATCTAACTCCACATCTAAAGGCAATATTTCTGTTTCCATTATTTCTCTAACCAACATAGTCGGCTTTGAGGTAATAATTTCACTTATAGACAATTCACCTAAATATTTATTATCATCATTTACTACAAAAATTTTGTCAGTATTTTCAGGTAGCTTACCCTGATCTCTTAAATAACTTAAAACTTCTTTTACGGCATTATTTGGTCTTACACTTATAACGTCAGTATTTAATAATCCGCCAGCAGTGTTATCTGAGTAAGTAAGGCCTTGTTCAATTCTTTCTCTATCAACTTTAGACATATTTGTGAGTATTATTTTCATTCTTTCTTCAGGAAGATTTTGTAAAATGTCAACAATTTCATCTAGCTCAAGTTCTTTGACTGCCTCAATTAATTCTTCATCTGAAATATTCGAGACCAGATCTTGTTGAATTTCCTCACCTAATTCAAAAAGAACATCTCCTTCTTCTTCAGTTTTTAAAAGAGAGAAGAGGAGCTTTCTTTGTTCTGGGGGTGAAGATTCTAAAGCATGCGCAATTTCAGATGATGACATCTTATTTAATAATCTTCTTATTTGGTTTAAAGATAGATTTGAGGCTTCATCAAAAATTCTTGATAGATTATCTTTTATTTCATAATCATTCATGTAACAATTTTAACCTGAAAAAAGTTTATCTATATCGAGATGAGGGTATATTATTTTTTTTTCTGTACTTTGAAATAGTTCTTCTAGCCAGATTAAAACCTCTTTTATTTAACTCAATTGCAATTTTTTTGTCGCTTTTGGGCTTTTTTTCTGAGTTAACAATATTTTGAATTAATTTCATTAATTGTTCTGAAGATATTTCTCTAGTTTTGGAAACAGATGAAACTAAAAGAGATTTTAATGGCAGTATACCTTTTGGTGTATCAATATACTTATGTCTAAGAATTCTTGATACTGTTGATGGATGAACTCCAATTTCGTTTGCAATTTCTTTATTACTTAATATATTAATTTTTAAGGGATTTTCTTCAAAAAAGGCTAATTGTTTTGAACAAATATACTCACCTACTTTTTCAACTGTATCATTTCTTTTTTTAACTGAGGTAAGCAACCATCTAGCATCATTAATTTTTTGTAAAATTTTATCATTTTTTTTTGCTTTTAATTCTCTTTTTACATTTGTTATTAATTCATTATCTAATTTTATTAAGGGAAAATTATTTTTATTAAATTTTATTTTCAATTTATTATTTACAAAAGTTAATTTAAGATCTGCTTCAATAAATTCAGTTTTTTCAAAATTTAGACCTGGGCTTAGGTCACAATTTTTAATTTCCTTCAGAGCTGAATTAAATTCATGTTCTGTAAACCCTTTACTAATGAGAGATTTTTTAATTTCTTCAAGATTATCAAGATCTTTATTAAGAAGAATTTTATTTATTAAATTTTTTTTTCTTTTTGATATATTTTTCTTATTATCTATTTGAATATTTATACATTCTTTATGATTTCTAAAACCAATACCAATTGGGGTTAATTTATGGATAACTTTTTTAAGATTTTCAATTATTTCATTTTCTGAAAAAATAAAACCTGAAATTTCCTCAATTTGTTCTGTTGTCTCAGAAAGTTCTCCGGATTCATCAATACAATCAATTATTAAATTTGAAATTTTTATTTCTCTTTTACTTAAATGAAAGTCATTTAGCTGTTCAGTTAAAGATTCTCTTAAAGTTACTTTTGAAGCAAAGTCAAAATCAAAATTTGAATCATTAAATTCTGCAAGATCATTATTAGATTCAGTTTCTTCTAAAAAAGGATTTTCTGAGATTTCTCTATCTATTTTTTTTATTAACTCAAACCTTGATAATTGCAGCAAGTCTATTGATTTTTTTAAAGATGGCGTAAGTTTATAACTTTGTTTTTGTTTTAAGGTTTTAGATAGAATAATGCTCATTTTAAGAATACATACTTCCTAAATATACTTTCTTTACCTTATCATCTTTGATTAAATTTTGTGTATTTCCTTTAGCTATTATTTTTCCATTATTAATAATTGCTCCATTATCACAAATTTCTAAAGTTTCCCTGACATTATGATCAGTAATTAAGACTCCAATTTTTTTTGCAGACAAATTCTTTAAAACATTTTTTATATCATCTATAGCAATTGGATCAATTCCGGCAAAGGGCTCATCTAGAAGAATTACTTTTGGTTTTGACGCAAGAGTTCGTGCTATTTCAACCTTTCTTCTTTGACCACCTGACAATTGTCTTCCTTTTAGTTGAAGTATTTTTGAAAGATCAAACTCATCAACAGATGAATCAATAAATTTGTTTATATCTTCTTTTTTTTTGAAACTAAGTTCCGCTAGGCCATAGAGATTTTCATAAACAGTTAAATTTGCAAATATTGAAGATTCTTGCGGTAGATATTTTAATCCATAACAAGATCTATGATGCATTGACATATTTGAAATATTTTTTTCATCAAAAATAATATCTCCTTTATCAGCTTTTGTAAGACCCGCAATAATATAAAAAGTTGTGGTCTTTCCAGCACCATTTGGACCAAGTAAACCAAAAATCTCACCAAAATCTACCTTAAATGAAATATCCTCAATAATTTCTTTATCCCTAATAGATTTATAAATTTTGTTTACTTGTAACATATTTTTTAATTAGATAAAATTTTGCCGGTTATAGGATTGAAAACAATCAGATTTGAGGAAATCGAAATATTTTCAAACTGCATGGATGCATTTCCAATCAAATGAACTTTACTGTCGTCATAAAAAAGTATTTTTTCAGCAACACCATTAAATTTATTATCCTTTTTCATAGACCTAATAATTGTTGGTTCTCCAAATATCGAAACTATTTTATTTTCTTTATCATAAGTAGCTGAAGTGGCAGAAATTTTTACATATTGTGAATCGATAAATACGTTTTGTGAAAAATTTACATTATTAGAGTTATTTAAAAACTCAACTTTATCCGATTTTATTTTTAAATACTTGTCAAGATCATTAGCATTTAAATTCGCAATACTTATAAAAATAACAATTTTAAGAATGAAAAACTTATTCAATTAAAGAATCCTTGCATCTATAAGATCATGCATCGTTATGACACCAACATATTCATTTTTTTTGAATACAACCAAAGTAAATATTTTATTTTTTTCCATAAGTTTTGCGGCATCGACTGCGAGAGAATCTGAATTAATTTTTTTAAAGTTTTTTGTCATCACATCTCTAATTTTAGTTTTATGTATATCAACTTTATTATTAATACATCGACGAAGATCACCATCGGTAAATATGCCAGTTAACTTCGTTTTTTCCTTAATGAGTGTTATGCCAAGATTTTTTTTCGTTATCTCTAATAATGCCTTATCAAGAATAGTATTTTGTTTAACCATTGGAACACTAGAACCACTATGCATTAGATCTTGTACTGTTGTAATAAGTTTCTTTCCTAATTTACCTGCAGGATGAGATGATGCAAAATCTTTTTTTGTAAAACCTTTTGCCTCTAAAAGCGCTATTGCCAGTGCATCACCAAAAGCAAGAGCATTAGTTGTTGACGAAGTAGGTGCCAAATCTAGAGGACAAGCTTCTTTTTTTGATTTAAGTTGTATTTTAATGTCTGCATTCATGGCAATTGTTGATTTGTTATTACCAGACAAGCATACAATTTCTTTTGCATGTCTTTTTATAGAGGACATTATGTGCACAATCTCATCTGTTTCTCCTGAATTAGAAATTAATAAAACAATATCTTTTTTACTAATAATACCCATATCTCCATGTGCAGCTTCAGTAGGATGAATAAATATTGATGTTGTTCCAGTACTTGAAAGAGTTGCAGATATTTTTTGTGCGATATGTCCTGATTTACCGACTCCCATAATTATAAGCTTGCCCTTACAATTTAAAACTCTATCGCACAAAGTAGTAAATGATTTATCTAGTTGAGATGAGATTGATCTGATCGAATCAGATTCGATTTTTAAAGTTCTTTTAGCAGACGCTATGTAGTCATACTTTTTCATATTAAATTAAAAAATATATTTTATCCCTAATGTTATAATAGTCTAATGTTGCATACACACAAAAATTATTTCCTTCTTTTTTTATTACTTTTAAGTTCATTTAATATTATTTCAGAGGAAAATCCGTATTTCTTTATAGATAATAATGCTCAAAAAATGGTTGAAGTGTTGCAGTTAGATTCTAACTTATTTGAAACCAATAGAGAGCAATATGAACAAAAAATAAAAGAAATTTTTGAGCCAATGATTGATTTTAGGAGAGTAGCGGCAAGTGTAATGGGTAAAAAATATTATTTGCTTGCATCAAAAGAACAAAGATTAGAATTTGTAAATATTTTCAAAGATTCTTTACTTGATACCTATGCAGAAACTTTAGCACAATGGGGAGATTCAACTATTTCAACGGAGTTTCCCAAGAAAGAAAACTTTCTTAATAAAGATTATATTGAGGTTAAACAGATTTTAGATACAGGTAATAATAAATATCCAATTTCCTACAAGCTTAGAAAGAGTGGAAACAATTGGAACATAATAAATATTATTATTAATGGTGTTAATTTGGGCTTAACATTTAGGAATCAATTTCAAGCACTTGCAATCGCACATGATGAAGATATTGAGGCTACAATTATTAATTGGGTTTCAGACGCAGGCGATGCAGGAATTTCGTAAGATGCGAGATACAATAACTAAAATTATAACTGAAGATATTCCAGATGCTCAGTGCTCATTTCTGGGTGATTCTTGCAACTTAAGATTGGTTGTATCATCAAAAGTGTTTAATAAGATGACTTTAATTCAACAGCATAAAAAGATAATGAAACTTCTTGAAAAGAAATTTAAATCAGGTGAGTTGCATGCATTGAGCTTGGAAACAAAGACAATTTAAATGGAAAAATTGTTAATTAAAGGCGGAAACGCTCTTGAGGGAACAATAATTTGTTCAGGTGCTAAAAATGCGGCATTGCCAATGATAGCTTCTACTATTTTGTCGGATGATAAAGTTGTATTGAAAAACCTTCCTTATTTACAGGACATAACTACTATGTTTGAACTTTTAGGATCAATGGGTTCTGAAATAGTTTTAGATGAGACTATGGACTTTACAATTAAGTCAAATAATTTGACAGATATTGAAGCTAGATATGAACTAGTTAAAACAATGAGAGCTTCAATTCTTGTATTAGGTCCATTATTAGCAAAATATGGAAAGGCTAGAATAGCATTGCCGGGAGGATGCGCTATTGGCTCAAGACCAGTTAACTATCATCTAGACTCTTTAAAAAAAATGGGAGCAAAAATAATACTAAAAAATGGATACATCGAAGCATCTGCAAAAAGATTAAAAGGAACAAATATAAGGTTTGATGGAATTACTGTGACAGGGACTGAAAACATTATGATGGCTGCAACATTAGCAGAAGGAAAGACTATACTTTCAAATGTTGCAAAAGAACCAGAAATTGCAGATTTAGCAGATATGTTAAATTCTATGGGCGCAAAAATAAATGGTGCAGGATCTAATCAAATTACAATCGATGGTGTTGACAAACTTAATGGCACTTTATTTGAGATACCTGCTGATAGAATTGAAGCTGGAACATATCTCGCAGCAGCTGCGGTTACTAAAGGTGATATTACTATTGAAGGTATAAATCCAGGTAGGCTGATGAGTGTAATAGAAAAACTTAAAAGCTCGGGAGCACAAATTGACATAACTAAAAATTCTATTTCACTTTATATGAAAAAAGATGTCCCAAAGCCAGTAGACATAACTACAGCACCATTCCCGGAATTCCCTACTGATATGCAAGCACAATTTTCTGTGATAAATGCTATTTCATCAGGTATTTCAAACATTTATGAAACAGTATTTGAAAATAGATTTATGCATATTCTTGAACTAAATAGAATGGGATGTGATATTAAAGTCTCTGGAAATCATGCTGTAATTAAAGGTGTAAAATCACTATATGGTGCTGAGGTGATGGCCACTGATTTAAGAGCATCTGCTAGTCTCATTCTTGCTGGACTTTGTGCAAAAGGAGAAACTATTGTCGATAGGATATACCATATAGATAGAGGGTATGAACGAATTGAAGAAAAATTAAATTACCTTGGTGCAGATATTGTCAGACTTCCTAGTTAGAATTATCAGAGGAATGAAAATTAACTATAATTATTTCGTTTTCTTGATTTAATATTTCTAGTTCAATAGTTTCACCTAAAGTAGCAAATTTAAGAGAGCTAGTTAAATTTTTCCAACTTGCTGTTTCATCATTAATACTAATAATAATGTCATTAGGCCTAATCCCTTTTTCAAATAAGGGTCCTCTATTCTCAATTTCAATGATTCTAAGTCCATTAATGTAAATATTATTTTTTTTTATTCTCACTCTGCCAACTCTGAATTTACCAATCCAAAGGCTTTGAACCTCCCCGTATTTAATAAGTTGAGTTGCAGTTTGAACAACTAGGTTTGAAGGAATTGCAAATCCTATACCTTGATATGCACCAGTTCTCGAAAAAATTTTTGAGTTTATGCCAATTAAATTCCCATTCTCATTAATCAATGCACCTCCTGAATTACCAGGATTTATTGCAGCATCGGTCTGAATAAGTTGAAGATAAGGATTTCCATAATCTCTTCCAGTTGCGCTTATTATTCCGTTTGATACAGAAATCCCAATCCCATAGGGATTGCCAATCGCAAGAACTTTATCACCAATTTTCAGATCATTTGAATCAGCAAAATTTATTGGACTAAGCTCTTCATCAGGTAAGATTTTTAAAACAGCTATATCTGTATTTTTATCAAAACCTATAATATTTGCAGGATAATTTTTTCCATTATTAAGTTTTACATTAATGTTTTCTCCAGAAATAATGTGAAGGTTAGTGACTATATATCCATCTTTTGAAAAAATTACTCCTGAACCAATACCACTTTTATTCTTAGAAAATGAACTATTTTTTGATGCTATGCTAACCACAGAGGGTATTGATTTGTCCGATGCAAATACCAATTTATTGTTATCATGTGACACAAAGTACCAAGTCGCAATAAATGTTAGTAATATAATAAGAAAATAATTAATAATATTTGTTTGTAAGGATCTCATAATGTCAATTGCTCAAAATATCATTGATAATCTAAAAAACCAAGGCACAACACCAGATTTTGTTCAAATTGAATTAATAAAATTTTTATCTGAAATAAAATTTAATGATAATTTTCTATTAAAAAAATTTTTAAAAAAGGATACAGATTTAGGTTTTTATATTTGGGGTGATGTTGGCAGAGGAAAAACCCTAATCACAAAAACTTTCATAAGTGAACTTAAAAGAAATGATATTAAATCTTTTCACTATATTGATTTTATAAACTTTATTCACAACGCTCTAAACAAGTTTTCTGGTTCAAAAAATCCTGTTGAAAAGGTTGTAAAAAATTTAACTAAAGAAACTAGTTTAATTTTTATTGATGAATTTCAGGTAGAAGACGTTGCAGATGCCATGATTATTGGTGACCTACTTAAAAAAGTTTCTAAAAAAGGAATAAAAATAATTATGACATCAAATGCACATCCTCAAGACTTATATAAGGATGGTTTGCAAAGACAAAAATTTTTAACTTCAATAAACGCCTTTTTGGAAAATATTAAAATTTTTAAACTTGATGGAGAGGTTGATTATAGAACTAAAAATATAATTCAAGTCAATAATTTTGACCACAAGCAATCTATGACAGATTTAGAGATATTTGAATTGATAAGAAAAAATTTTGGATTAGATCATCATAAAATAGATAAAATTGAAATTAAAGGAAGAAAATTTTCTTGTAAACATGTTTCTAACAATATTTTATGGATAGAGTTTAGTAATTTTTTTAGTGAGCCAACACATTCAAAAGATTATAAATATCTAACAGAAAAATACGACTGGATTTTTATTAGTAATTTTGTTGAATTAAATGATGACTGGAATGATGTTGTAAGAAGATTTATATCTTTTATTGACATAGCATATATTAGTAATTCAAAAAT
>MDTG01257383.1_pt1 | contig 12554 bp, 14 predicted proteins | sample 811421 | NCBI WGS metagenome assembly MDTG01 (sample SAMN05326645, study PRJNA326480) | marine metagenome | isolation source: seawater | place: Pacific Ocean: South East | collected 2011 | reverse complement strand
GTTAAGAAGAAGTAAATATGGATTATGTTTGAGAGGTTATGGAAAGAAATGTCATCGTGAAGTGGAATGTATGGCTTGGGGCACTGTTCCAATAATAACAAATGAAGTATGTATATCATCGTATATAAATCCACCAAAAGAGGGTGTTCATTATATGCGTGCTCATGATAGAGAGGATATGAAAAGGAAAATAGCAGGGGTAAGACCAGAGAGATGGAAGAAGATGTCGGATGCTTGTGTAGAATGGTACAAAGAAAACGTTCATAGTAAAGGATCTTGGAATACAACAATAAAACAAATATTATATAATTAATATTAAAAATAAATAAATATAATAATTATATGAAAATAGGGTTAGTATTGACACAATGGAAACGAAATAATTTAAAATATCAATTAGATAGTATTTATAAACAAACTTTAATACCTCATTATATAGTAGTTTTTCAAAATGAAAATCATGTTGATATATCAGATTTAAAAAAACAATATGATTTTATACATGTAAAAAGTGATTATAATACAAAATATTTTGGAAGATTTTCATATTTTTTTACATTACCAGTAGATATATGCATTGTAATGGATGATGATATTATACCAGGAAAGAATTGTATAAAAAATTATATTGAACAATGTATTAGAAAAGATGGAATAATAGGAGGAAATGGGAGAATAGGTTATTTTTCACCATATCGTAATATAGTGAAACAACCGTGTGATGTAGGTGTTAGAAATAATACAGAACAAGTAGATTTTGTTGGTCATATGTGGGTTTTTAAAAAAAAATGTTTATATCATATGTTTGGAACTAAACCATTTACTTATGATACATCAGAAGATATGCATTTATGTTTTAGTAATAAAGTATATGGGAAAATCAATAGTTATACCGCAAAACAATTAACAGTAGATGATATGTGTGATATAGCATATAATAAATTAGCAGATGATGCTTTTTCTAGTTTTAAAACTACAAAAACATCTTTAAGAGAAAATGTTGAAAAATATTGGATTGAAAAAGGATTAAAACATATCAAAGAAAATTAATTAAATACATAATTATAATAAATATAATAATGTATTTATTTTGTTATGGAACAAGACCGGAGATGATAAAGATGTTTCCTTTAATAGATAAGTTTAGTGAAAAAAAAATTCCATATAAAACATTATTTTCAGGACAACACAAGGATTTATTTAAACAATTTAAAAAATATTTACCAAAACCGGATTTTATTATGGATACTATGGAAAAAGGACAATCAATTAATAAATTATCAAGTAAAATTTTTGATCAAATAGATTTAATAGATTTCACAAATATAACACATGTAATAGTTCAGGGGGATACAACAACGGCTTTTATAATAGCGATGGCAGCTTTTAATAAAAAAATAAAGGTGATACATTTAGAGGCAGGTTTAAGGACACACGACAAATATAGCCCGTATCCGGAGGAAATGAATCGGTGCTTAATATCTAAAATAGCAGATATTCATTTATGTCCTACTTGGATAGCAGTAAATAATTTGAAATTGGAAGGTATTACGAAAAATGTGTATTTGGTTGGTAACACAGTAGTAGATGCTTTTAATGTTATATCAAAATCTGAAAAATATTTGACACAAGAAAATTATTTAGTTACACTCCATAGGAGAGAAAATAGAGATAAAATATATTTATTATGGGATCAATTAAATGAAATAGCAAAAACTAGAAGTATAATTTATTTGATTCATCCATCATTAAAAAAAGAAGCATATGAATATTTAGATGATAGGATTACAAAATTAAGTGGTGTAAATTATGAAGATATGGTTGATATAATAATGACATCAAAGGGAATAATTACAGATAGTGGTGGTATTCAAGAAGAAGCCGTATGTGCTGGAAAAAAAGTATTAGTTTGCAGAGATACAACAGAAAGACCAGAAACAATTGAAAGTGGTTGGGGTAAACTAATAGGAACAAAAATATTAGAAAATCTACATTTTTTAAATACAAATAAAAAAAAGGATGGTAGATTAAAAAATCCATATGGGAAGGATGTATGTGATAAAATAATAAAGATATTAAAGGATAACTAATATAGTAATAATATAATGGAAGCATTTTCTAGTTCTAAATTTTGGGATGAAAGATATAAAAAAGGAGAGACATCAGGTGCGGGTTCGTATGGAGTTTTATGTGATTTTAAGAATGAAATATTAAATAATTTTATAAAAGATAATGAAATAACGGAATTATATGATATGGGTTATGGGGATGGCAATCAAATAGAAGGATTGAAAGTAAATAACTATATAGGATTGGATGTATCGCCGACAGCTTGTAAAATGTGTAATGAGAAATACAAAGGAGATGAAACAAAAAAATTTCATTTGTATATGAATACACCACTAGAAGATATGTATAAAAAAAGAGATTTGGCGATTTCTTTAGATGTAATATATCATTTGGTTGAGGATGATGTATATAATATGTATATGAAAAACTTATTTAATTTATCAAAAAAATATGTAGTAATATATTCTAATGATACAGAAACAAATTTACCGGGTAGGCACATGAGATGTCGTAAATTTACGGATTATGTGAATGAGAATTATCCAGAATGGAAATTGTTAAAAAAAATAAAAAATAAATATCCAGAATTAACAAGCGCCGATTTTTATATATATATTAAGAAATATTAGTATTGATATAAAAATAAAAAATTATTATTGTTTAATGAAATCCATAATAATTTTTGGAAAAGGACCATCCGTATCAAGATGTACACCAGAATTTGTAAATAAATACGATGATATTGCGATATGTAATTATCCAGTTTTTAATGATTTTTTTAAAAATTTAATTCAAAAAAGAGAAATCAAATATCATTTTGTAAATGGAGGCTTATTTGATGATAGATTTGACAATTCGTTTAATAATATTAACAAAATTACAGGTATTTATAATTGTCATTATAATGACAGAAGACAATACCTTTCATTTTTAAAAAATAAAGATATTTTTAATGATTCATTTATAAGAGAAAAAACTGAAAAATATTTAAAAGAAAATAATTTTGATTTTGATCCATCAACGGGAACAATAGGATTTAATTATATTATTAATACGAAATTATATAATAGAATTGCTATTGTAGGATTTGATAATTACGAAAATAATAAGTCTATTTATTACTATAATATATCTTTGGCTAATTCAAAATTAAAACATACAAATGAAGCGCGAAATATTACAAAAGATGGTAGATGGTTAGGTGTAAATGGACATAATCCGATAATTACAAAAAAATATTATTTATTTGAAATAAATAAAAATAAAAATATACAATTTGACTTTATTACAAATATGGAATTAGAACCACTATCAAATATAAGTATTTACAATATTTAATGATATTAAGTTAAAATAATATGATTAAATAAATGTCTATTAGAATAGATAAGATAACTTGTGGTAGATTTGGAAATAAAGTATTTCAATATAATAATTTAGTTCAATTGGGTAATTTATTAAATACTGAAGTAAGTTGTTGTAGATGGGAGGGTAATGATTATTTTAAAAATATAGTAAGTTATAAACCTAGTAAAAAGAAAAGAAAGATTTTAATGTGGAATGAAATATTAAACAATGATATAACACAAATAAAAAATATGTTAAAAACCAATGATTTATGTTTTGATGATCCTTCCTTAGCATTACACAATACATTTTATAAATTAACAAAAAGAAATCCGCGTGATTATTTAGAATTAAAAGACAAATATATACCAAAACAATCAGATAATTTTATATATGTGGGAATACATATTAGAGGTGGTGATATATTAGGAAAAGATAATGGGGATGGTCGCGAAATACATACACCTAGTTATTATAAAAAATCCATAGATTATTTATTAGAACAAGAAATAGATAAAGAATATATATTTACAATTTGTACTGACGATCCGTCATTTGAATCTACGAAAGAAACAATAAATTATTTAAATAAAAAAAAATGTAAATATGTGCTTGGTCCAGATTATGGAAAAAGAACATTTATAAACGATTTTGCGAAATTATGTTATAGTGATATATTAATAAATAGTTCTAGTACATTTTGTCTAGCGGCGACATTTTTAGGTAAGCAAAAAAAAATTATTCATAATATAGATTGGATGAATAGAGTTGTGCGTGGTGATTTCAGTAATCAGGAATATAAAAAATATATAAGGGTTTTAACAAATAGAATGACAGATGTTGAATGGAGAACAACTATGGGGTATAATAAAGCAAAAATTTTTTGGACAGAATTAAATGAGAATAGTTATTTTAATGTAGTAAAATTTATTTAAAAAAAGAAGCATATATAAATTATAATGCCGAAAGCAATAAAAAATTTCAAAAAGGAGGATTATACAGACAAATTCGTAAAAGATTTATATAATGAGAGTTGGCAAGATTATCATTATACACATTTTCGTCCAAAAAATAAAAATTTTGGAAGAATATTACTAGAATTGTATAATTGGGATTCTGTAGTAGACTTTGGTTGTTCAATAGGAAGTTTGTTGGAAGTATTTTTAGAAAATGGGAAAAAAATAAAGGGATATGAATATTGTTATGAGGAATGTTTAAATTCAATAAGGAAGGTAGAAAATTTGGAAGAACATATAGAATTTGGTGATGTATCGAAGGATTTAAATCCGGGTATTTTTGATGCGTCAATATCTATAGAAGTTGCTGAACATATACCAACAGAATACAGTGAATCTTTGGTAAAAAATTTAAAAAATAGTACAAAAGATATAATAATATTTACAGCGGCTACACCAGATCAAGGAGGAACAGGACATATAAATTGTCAGGAAAGAAGTTTTTGGATAGATTTATTTGAAAAAAATGGATGTGTATATGATATTAAAGAAACAGAAAAGATAAAAGAAAGATGTATTCCAACGAAAGAAGTGAAAGTAAATAATTATCCACATATGTGGGCACATGTTTATAGAAATTTAATGGTTTTCAGAAAAAATCAATCATAATAATAATTAGTAAGAGTGTATCGTTGTCCATTATTAATGGTGGTACCACGATGAAGAAATTGTGTGTTTACAAGAATCAAATCTCCTTGATTACCAATAATATTGATAATATTATTTTGATATTTTTTTTCAACAATATCATTTGAGAATCTGGTACTTAAAAAAGGTGTGTCTCCCATAGAAGGCAATACGTTAGATTTTACAGGAGGAGAAATTATAGTAAAAGGACCATTATCTATATTGACATTATTTAAATATAGCAAAGCTTTAAATTGAGGATTATGATTATCGACGTGCCAACCTCCACCACTACAATTAGTTTTATTTGGATTATATTTTAAAATTCCTAATTGGCACCTTTTTTTCTTTCTATCAGGAGGATGATTTAAAAGACAACTGCCAATATTTAAAATATATTTGTCATTTAAAAAATTTAAAGCGTGAATAGAATATTTTTCAAAATTAGAACATCTTAAATCACCACCACCCATTTCAATATTATTAGTATTAATAAAATTAATATCAGAAGATTTGGATTCATTGATGATAGTTTCGCAAATATTTTTATCCATGTAATTTTTGATAACATAATATCCTTTTTTGTTGATAAAATCGGTAACGTCTTCAGGTGATATCATATAATGTAAATTAATAATATATCTTTATATAAATTATTAATATATCCATTTCCATTCATTTTTAATTTCTTTTAATATGGCACCTTCATGATTATTGCATAGTTTATGATGTAATAATGTTTTTTCAATAGGAGTTCCTTTATGATGATTATCCCATATTGCTCTATCCATATCACTTTGTCCTGTAGTATAATATGGTCGAATGCGACTATAATGAAGTATCATCCCGTCTTCACCAGATAACTTATGTGGTGTTGGACTATTAATAGGTTGATTAGAAGGTCTACATCTATGTTGTGTTATATCGTATTTTAATTTATAATTAGGAATATTCTTAACGATGAAACCTTTTTTTTCAAAAGGTTTGCTATGATCAATAAGTATTCCACTTTTAGTTACAAATTTATCAACACGATAATGATTTTCATCACCATATAGACATATCATAGGTAAAAACCATGTATTAACAGATTCATCTATATTTTCAAAAAATCTTATGATATTGGGTGTTGGCAATTCATCCGCATCAATAAAAAAGAAATAATCAGGATTATATTCATAAGCTTTATCAAGTAATTCTTGTCTTTGTAGTGCTCCTTCTCTATTTTTTGGATCTCTTTTTTTTCTAATAAGTAAATCTACTTTTGGGAAAGATCTACATATATCTTGTGTTTTGTCTGTGCTATTATCATCATTCACAATAATTTTATAACAAAATGTGCTTAATGCTTTAATTACTTTACCAATTACGGCTTCTTCATTTTTACAAGGAATACATGCTACAATTTTATATTTCATTAGTAAAACTAAAATGTTGTTTTTAAGTCGTTATAAGTTTTTTTTAATCCTTCTTCTAATTTAATTTTTGGCATATAATTTAGATCTTTTTGCGCTTTACTAATATCGGCATATGTATGTGGAACATCACCAAGTTGATTATTTATTTGTTTATATATCGCTTTTTTATTTGTGATTTTTTCACATACATTTATAAAATTATTTAATGTGATAGGGGAATTATTTCCAAGATTATAAATTTCACATTTTACATTTTTTTTATTTTCTATAGATGCGATAATACCGGAAACGATATCATCAACATAAGTATAATCTCTGGATGATGAACCATCTCCATATTTTTCAAATGATTTTCCTTCATGTATAGATTTAAGAAATTTGTATGGTGCCATATCAGGTCTTCCTCTTGGACCATATACTGTAAAAAATCTTAATCCTATTGTATTTAAATTATATAATTGGCTGTAAGTTTTTGCATACAATTCCATAGCTAATTTGCTACAAGCATAAGGACTATTTGGTGTTAAAATTTCATCATTTTCATTGAAAGGTATTTTTTTATTTAAACCATATACACTACTACTACTTGCGTAAACAATTTGTTTTATTCCAACTTTTCTAGCTTGTTCTAATATATTAATAAAACCATTAATATTTACATCTACATATAATTTTGGATGTTGAATAGAGTATCTAACACCAGCCATAGATGCCAAATGACATATTTTATCAGTATTAGAACCAAAATCTTTAATTATAGTTGTAGTTCTAATATCATCATTAATCCAATTAAAATTTTCATATTTTTCCAATATTTCTATATTTTTTACTTTTTTTTTAACATCATAATAATCATTCATATTATCGATACCTAATACAGAATGCCCATTTTTTAGAAGTGTTTCTGTAGTATGAGATCCAATGAAACCAGCACAACCAGTTACAATTATTTTCATAATATATATAATTTATGAAATAATATATTTAAATGTTATATTTAAATTATATTATATGAATAATTTTAATTATGAAAAAGAAATGATATATGGTGTAAAACATTTAAACAAATTAACGTTTGATAAGAAAAAATATGATTTTGTAAAAATAATTGCGGACCATTTTAACTGTGAGTTGAAAAATATTCATAATTGGACAGATACAAAATATGATTTTTTTACTCCAGATATGTTAGGGAAAGATACACATACAGAATTCCATAAATGGTTTTATAAAAGGCTTGATGATGGTTGGGATGAATTGACAGAAACTTATGATAAATTTATTGAAGAAATAGTATTGCCATATTTAAATTTGGATGAAGCATTAGTTCAGGTGTATCCTAATTTTCGTGTTCAGTTGCCTAATAATGTAGCAGTAGTTATAGAACATTATGATTCAGATAAGAAACATCGTCATCCAAATGGGGAAATTAATTTTATAGTTGCGTTGACAGACATGTTTGAAACAAATACTATTTGGACAGAAAAGAATTGTAGATTTCGTAATTTTATACCGTTAGAACAGAAAGCAGGCGAATGTACTAGCTTTGGTGGTAATACATATACACATTTTAATAAAGTGAATGAAACAGGTCAATCAAGGGTTAGTTTTGACTTTCGTGTTTTACCTCTTAATTATTATAATTCAAAGACAACATTACATAGCGTTACAACAAATCAGCATTATGTTGAAGGAGGTTATTATAAAAGAGTATTTTCTTCAAAAAAAAAGATATATAAAGCGCGCGATATATGGGACAAAGAAAAGGAGAAATTTAATTTGACAATGTTAAAATATAATGTTAGCAATGCTTGGGGAGTAGTAAATTTATTTGAAAAAAAAATGGCAGAATACGCAGGCAGTAAATATGCTGTTTCTGTAGATAGTTGTACAAATGCTTTATATTTATGTTTAAAATATTTAAAAGCGAAGGGTACTATAATTTTACCATCTAAAACATGGATATCTGTTCCTTGTTCTGTAATACAAAGTGGTTGTAAAGTAGAATTTGAGGATATTGAATGGTCGGGTGCGTATCAATTAAAACCTTATCCAATATGGGATGGTGCGGTAAGAATGAAACGTGGAATGTTTAAATCGGGTTCTTACCATTGTTTATCTTTTCATATAAGAAAACATATTCCAATAGGGAAAGGAGGAATGATATTAACAGACAATAAAGAAGCATATGATTGGTTTAGAACAGTAAGATATGAAGGAAGAACAATGTCGGAGGATGGTATAAATTATGTAATGTATAAAGACGATGTGATAAAATCGCAAGGATGGAATATGTATATGACACCTGAACAAGCGGCTAGAGGTTTAGAATTGATAGAAAATATAAAGGATGATAATCCAGATCAAGAAAGTTCTGGAAGTTGTAAAAATTTGAAGGAATTAAATATTTATAATTAATATAATGTTTAAAGGTATAAAAGAAATAAGAAATCATGATACAAAATACTATGTAGAATTACAAAAAGCATTAACGTTTAAAAAAAAATTAGATGGAAATGATAATATATTATCAGCAAAAAATTGGAAAGCTTATCCAGTATTACAAAATTCAGGAGATTATATATTCTTAAAACCATTTATTGATATTATAATAAAGGAAGTTGAAAAAAATTTACAGAAAAAATTTGTGAAATTAACAAAGATAGCATTTGTTAAAACAATAAGGTCGTCAACTGAAATAAACGATGGTGCGTTTTTATGGCATTGGGATAATGGACCTTTAAATATAATAGATGTATTGTTATATTTAAACGATGTTGATAAAGACTGTGGAGAATTTGAATATTTAACTACAAATAAAGACGAACCGGATATGAATGTTTATCATAAAGGTTCGGGTGGAATGACAGATATAAATTTAGAAACTAAAAAAATAAATAAATTTTTGGGAAAAAGGGGAGATTATATAATATTTCAAAATAACATATCGCATAGAGCTACGACTCCTTTCAAACAAGATAGATATCGTTTTTCATTACAAATGGAATTATCTTAATTGATAAATGTAATATTATGATAAGGACTCCAAAAATGTCCTAATTTGGGATTTTTATGAAAATATTCAATATATTTTTTAATATTTTCTTTGTATGTATCTTTTTCAACTATTATAAAACTACTATTATCATTTGCACCAACATTATTAATATCACAATGAAATGTTCTAATAATTTTATGTGTAATAGAAAAATTGTCATTTAATATTCTTAAAAAATCAATATATGATATTCCTGATAGTTTTGGATGTAATTCAAAAGATAAATGACAAGCTTTTTTTGCGATATTAATTTCATCTTGAGATAAAAAAATATATTTTTCATCACCTTCGCAATCACAATTAATAAACCATTTATCATTAATATTGAGATTGTTATTAACGAATAAATTTTTTAAACTAATATTTCTTCCAAAAAAATCCTTATATAAATGCGTATTATTGAACGATTTACAATAATTGGTAAGTTCTTTAAAAGATTTATCATTAGGTTCAAAACCAAAAAAAGTAGTTTTTTTATTATTTGAAGCCATATGATTAATATGCCAAGGAAATAATCCACCAACAGCACCAATATCTAATCCAAAAGAAAAATAATCATTAGGATATTTTTCAATAAAGTATTCGCTATAATTATCTTTATAATAATCGAGTGATTGTTTATATTTATGTTTTGTATTATCATATAATTTTAATTTCATTATATGATATAAAAATAAAATGTGTTTAAGTATTAATGAAAATATTGTGTATAATACCAGCACGCTCTGGTTCAAAAGGGATCAAAGACAAAAATATTAAGTTATTATGTGGCAAGCCATTAATAGGATGGTCGATTGAACAAGTTAAAAAAAGTAAATATAAAAAAAATATGAGAATAGTAGTTTCAACAGATAGTGAAAAATATAAAAAGATAGCATTGCAATATGGTGCAGAAGTTCCTTTTTTAAGACCAAAAAATATATCTCAAGACCTATCAACGGATTACGAATTTATAAAACACGCTTTGGATACATTATATGCTAATGAAAATTATGAACCTGATATAATATTACAATTAAGACCAACACAACCATGTCGAAAAACAGTTTTAATTGATCGTTGTATAACAACATTTTTGGAAAAAAGAAATAAATATGATAGTTTGAGAACTGTTACTGAAATAATGAAAACACCATATAAAATGTTTAAAATAAATAATGAAAAATTAATACCATATTTAAAAGATTATAAAGAATTAAAGGAACCGTTTAATAATTGTAGACAAATATTTCCAAAAACTTATTTGATAAATGGATGTATAGATATTTTTAATAAAAATATAGTAGATGACGGCATGATAAGTGGAAAAAACATATATCCATTTATAATGGATTCTAATAATGTAGATATTGATAACAATAAGGATTGGATAGAGGCAGAGAAATTAATGAGTACAATATGCGATAATAGTATCTGTAGTATCGTTTCTGATTAAAAAATCATTATATGCTTTTATCAAATTTTTATCTTCTTCATAAGAACCCCATTTTTTATGACCTCCAGGTTTAGATTTGGATAACCAATATAAATGATTAAATAGATTATATCTTTGTGTATTTTCTATATGTATATTTTTAAAACCGGATATTTTTAATATTTTTTCTAATGTATTTTTTGTATAAAGAATTAAATGTTGACTCCAAAATGTAAAATTTTTGAATTCATTATTATCATATAAATTGAAAAGTATGTCTTTTGCGTAAGGTACTTCAATTATAAGAACACCATTTTCACTCATTTTATTTTTAATATTTTTTAATATTTGAATAGGATCAGATAAATGTTCTAATACGTGAAACATAGTTATAAAATCCATTTTTTTATCAATATTGTTAATATTTGTGAAAGGTATTATTTTTTCTTTTTTCAGCAATGGAAATAATGTTGAATTTAAATCAATAGCAAATTTATTAATATTATTTGGAAGAAGTGATAAAAGTCCTCCGTGCCCGCAACCAAAATCTAACAAATTACAATTCTCATATATATATTTTTTACAAATAAGGCTTCTTCTATTATCATCGTCAAATGTTTTTTCTCTACACTTTTCAATAGAAGTTTTATCCCAATAATCAACGCCTTTGTTGTAATCAAATTTAACATGTTTATCAAGAAAGATTAATCCAGTTTTATTACATTTCATAACATTTATATTAGAAATATCTCTCGTTCCTTTATGAAAATGTTGAATGTCATTAGATATTATATCATGTTTTAAAAGATAATTTTCCATATATATAAATAATACAAATGTATATTTAAATATATTTATTGTTTTTTTCTAAGACTTTCTCTTTTTGCGTTTTCACCTTTAAATTGTATTCTTTTTTGTGGTGGAAATTGTGTAGCTTTTTCAATAGCTCTAATACCTTTGACTAATTTGAATAATCCAGTTGGTTCAATAGAAGACTTTTGATCACTTCCCCACATATCTCTATCTAATGTAATATGTCGTTCAACCCAAGTTGCGCCCATTGCGACAGAAGCAAAAGTAGTAACTAATCCGTATTCGTGTCCGCTCCATCCAATTTCTTTATTTGGATATGTTTTTTTAAGCCAATGAATATAATTCAAATTCAAATCTTCTACGGGACAAGGATACGTAGAATTTGTATGCATAATAACATCAGGATTACAGGCATCAACACACATTTTAATTTCTTCTTCTGTGCTCATTCCTGTACTCACAATTAATATATCAAATGCTTCTCTAGCAGCTTTACATAATTCCAAATCAGTTATACTAGCACTACCAATTTTACCAATTTTTGTATATTTTGCCATAACTTTAACACTATCGCAATCCCATACACTAGCAAAAAAATGTATTCCTATTGGGTTACTAAATTCGCACAATTCTTTTATCTGTTCTTCAGTAAATTCAATTTTATATTTATATTCCAAATAACTCATTTCACCCCAAGGCGTCATTCTACGTTTTGTTTTTTGATGTTCAGGAACACAAACATCTGGATTCCTTTTTTGTATTTTTGCGTAATCACATCCTGAAACTTTTGC
>MDTG01221145.1_pt1 | contig 12555 bp, 11 predicted proteins | sample 811421 | NCBI WGS metagenome assembly MDTG01 (sample SAMN05326645, study PRJNA326480) | marine metagenome | isolation source: seawater | place: Pacific Ocean: South East | collected 2011 | reverse complement strand
TTTTATAAATCTATTAGTATTAATAATTTTTTTTTCAATATTTATAGAAACTAATGCTGATAGGATAAAGAGATATTTAGAAGGTAACAAATATTCCGCAACCAATGTTAAAATTATATCAAGTTTTCAATTAAGACCTAAAAATGATTTTTTTAAAATACCTGCTCAAATATTGCTTCGAAAAAAAGTTAGTGAATTTTTTGAGGATTATGAAACTACTACAGGTTATACTGCAGCAAGAACTCATTTTGTTTTATTTTACACTGTCATATTTAAAGATGAACAACAATATGATAAAAAATTTTTTGAAATTGATAAATTTAATTCATCCTATCTTGAGGAATATGAAAAAAATATAAAAGAACTTTATTTTTTGGACCAAGAATTTTTTATAAAAAGAAATAATACTTTAAAAGATACGATTAAGTCCAAAAAAGTCGACATAGGGAAATTATACTCGCTAGATAAGGAAAATTTATATTACCAAGAGACTTTAAAGTTAGGTCAAAGAAAAAAAATATTATTATCAAAAATAATTATCGGAGATTTGATTTTTTCGTTATTTTCAGCCATATTATTTTGCTTAATAATATCGTTAATTAAGAAAGATGTTTCCAATAACAAAAAATAAATTTCAATTTGTTAAATAATTTTTAACTCACACTTTTTACTTTGATTTAATAATTAGAGTGAAGTAACTAATAAAAATTATTGATAATCCAAAAAAAGCATTTAGCTGAAAAATGATAAGAGATGAAATAATCGATGTAGGAATTAAAAAATTTGTCATTTTACGCCCATATCTTTTTTTTAATCTATGATGAAGGTGATTTAGGTCTCCAGAGAATGGATGTCTATTTAGTAAAACTCTTTTTATAAAGAGCCTTAATAAGTCCATCACTGGAAAAAACATTAGAACAACTATTTCATCAGCAAAAATACCTTTGTCTAAATTATGTGATTTAGTCAATAAATTAGCAAATAAATAACCAATGATTAAACTTCCATTATCACCTAAAAAAAGTCTATTTTGATAATTTAAATAAAAGAAATAAAAATTAGCAATTATAAGAACATAAATAAAATAAAGATTATTTATTTTAAATAGAACATAAGCACTTAAAATAAATATATATAAAGAAACCTGATTATTTATTCCATCAAACATATTTAAGGCATTTATAAAAATCAAAAAACATAAAATAGTAAAAATAATAGATAGATTATATAATTCTATCTCATAACCATTTGAAAATTTTAATGATTTAATGATTAAATTTTCGTCGACTAGAACTGCAACCATACAAAAAAATAATTGGAAAAAAAAGTTTTTTATTTGCAGAAATTTTTAATCTATCATCTAAAAAACCTAATAAAAAAAGAAAAATCGTTATTAAAAATAAAGATATTCCAGCTCTTAATGATGCGTAAAAATCTTCATTCAAAAAAATGGAATATTTTTTAGATAATTCTGGGTTATTATTTACAAAAAATAAGAAAATAATGAATAAAGAAATATTGAATAAAAAGATTATACCTCCAAAACAAGGTATTTTATTTTTATGAATTTTTATTTTACTAGGTTTATCAAATAGATTTAATAAAGACGATATATAATCAAATTTTACTAAAAAGATTAAATTTAATAGAAAAACTGATAAAAAAAAAATAATCATGTCTACTTATTTTATGAGTATTATCATAAACAAAAATCTGTTTTTGAACTAGGAAAAATATTTTGTATGTCCATAATTAAACCGTTTGGCTTTAGTTTTTTTCTTATTTTATCTATGTTAATTTTATAAAACTCATGATGACAAACATTAAAAAAAAAAGCTGAATAAAAGTTATTTTTAATATTTTTAATATTTTTAATATTTTTGAAATTATTGATTTTTTTTTTATTGATATGAGGATCAAAAAAGTCAATTTTAAATTTTTTTTTTCTAAGCATTTCTGCTAATAATATTGACTTTGAATTTCTTATATCATTACAATTTTCTTTGAAAGTTGCACCAAAAAATAAAATATTCTTTACTTTTAAATCTCTATATTTGGCGAGTCTCTTGAAACATTCAACGATGTAACTTGGCATTGAGTCATTAATTTTTCTTCCAGACAAGATTACATTTGGATCATATTTTGCTTTTTTGGCACAGTAGGTCAAATAATATGGATCAATACCAATACAATGACCCCCAACGAGACCTGGTTTAAAATTTAAAAAATTCCATTTTGTATTTGCTAATTTTAAAACATCTTTTGTATTTATCTCTAATTTATTAAAAATTATTGAAAGTTCGTTTACAAATGCAATATTTAAATCTCTTTGAGTATTTTCAATTACTTTAGCTGCTTCAGCTGTTTTAATATTTTTTGCAACGAAGATGTTTGCCTTGATTATTTCCTTATATAATTTCTTAACAAATTTAGAAACTTGAATATTATCAGAGGCTACAATCTTATTTATTTTTTCTAATGTATGTTTTTTGTCACCAGGATTTATTCTTTCAGGGGAATATGCAAGGTGAAAATAGTCTACATGACCTTTTATATTTTGATCACTACAAATTAATTTGGAATTTTTTTCTAAAATTGGTTTACAAATTGATTGTGTGAGGCCTGGATAAACAGTGCTTTCATAAATTACAAAATTATCCTTAGTTAAATATTTACCCACAATTTTTGAAGCATTTTTTATGTAAGTCAAATCAGGGTTATTTTTTTTATCTACTGGTGTCGGTGCAGTTACTATATAAACATTAGAGTTTTTAATCTCCTTAGAATTGAAAGTAAATTTTATGTATTTTAGAAGTTTTAAATCTGTTTGATTTGTTTCAAAGTTGTAGTCAACGTTATTGCGAAGAGATTTTATTCTATTCTTATTAATATCGTAAAGAATAACATCAATCCCTTTCTTTACAAACGCAACAGCTAAAGGTAGACCTATATAACCGCCACCTATTATGCAAATCTTTAATTTTTTTTTTTTATACTCTATTAATTTCATTTATTAGTTTTACAAATTTTTTGTTTATAACCTTTTTATCAAAATTTTTCTTGATAAAATAATGGCCTTTACTCTCCATCTTACTAATTTTTTTTCTATCCATAAGAATAACTTTTTCAATTTTTTTTGTTAGATCTAATGTGGAATTTTTCTTACATAAAAATCCATTAAAATCATTTATAATAACATCTTTACAACCAACATTATTTGTAGTTATACAAATTCTTCCATAATAGTTTGACTCTTGTAATATTCGAGGCAGCCCCTCTCTGTAATAACTTGGCAAAACTATACAATCTGACTCGAGTATCTTAGGTTTCACTTTTTTTTGATTTTTATAATATTTGATAACCTTTTTTCTTTCATAAACTTTAAGAATTTTATTTATTTCATTACTCTCAATTTTTCCTACCACAACAAAATTTGACTTAAATTTAGATTTGATTTTTTCCGCAGCTCTTAAAAAAATGATTATACCTTTTTCTTTCATTACTCTTGATATAAAAGAAAAAGTGAGTATTTTCTTTTTTCCTATCAATCTTTTTTTGAATTTAAAATTATCAACATTTAAACCAGGTGCTTTAAGGTAAAAAATTTTTTTTTTATTTTTAACAATCTGTTTTTGGAAGAAAAAATTAATATCATCCTTATTAACTAAAATTATTCTATTTGTGTTTTTTTGGGAAAATTTTAATAGCAATATTATTAGTTTGCTCAAATAACTTTCTTTAATTAAAGACCTGCCCAACCCATCAAAAAGAGAAATAGATTTTTTTTTGAAAAAAAAATTAACTAAACCAAAATAAATACATGGTTTAATTGTAAAATTTACAAAAATATCAGAACTTGTTTTTAATATTAAAAAAAAAAGTTTTGTCAAAAATAAAAATTCTTTAATAGGATTTTTACTCACATGATCAAATTTGATTGGTATAAACTTACATCCCATTTTCATTAAATGCTTTGTAGTTTCATCTGTATTACTTATAATTTTAACTTTATGATTTTCTCTTAATAATTTTAAAATAAAATCCTTTCTAAAATTATATAAACTCCATGAAGTGTTAGAAAATAATGTGATAATCATAAAAAAAATATACTTTTATAAGGTGTAAAAAAATTCTTAAAAGGACTAAAATTTAACCAGACAAAAAAATAAATTAAGAAAAACAAAGATAATAAATTTATATTGAATATTTTTCTGTACTCATTTTGAAGTATAATATTCCCAAAAACAAAAATAATTATAGGTAAAAAAAACACAATAATTCTACTCGCTAATAATGGAAAAAAGATTGTAATCGGAATTAACATAATTGATATGATACCTGTACAAAACCATATTTTATATTCTTTGTTTAATTGAAAAAATTTTTTAAAGTAGATTAAAATTAAAAATGAAATTATTATTAAAGATAATCTAAAATAAAGTCCTTTTGGCATTAATGGATATGTTTGATCAGTATAGAATGAAATCTGCCAAATTATTTTATTCATCCAAATTTTAAAAATTGGAATTTGAATAATTTCAGATAAAAAACCGAATAAAAATAAAAAAATTAACAAAAAATATATGTACATTCTTAATCTATTTTTATTTTTTTCATAAAAGAAATAAAAAATTAGATAAATTAATGCAAATTTATGAAACATCGATGCAATGAAAACATAAAAAAAATATTTTAAGTAATTTCCCCTAATCAAAAACTGTATAGAGAATAGAAATATTGATATTGCAATCGTTTGTCTTACAAAATTAATTGAGATTGGAATTAGTAAAATAGGGATTGAAATAAGAAGAACATAATATGGGTTTGGAAAATTTTTTATATATTTTTCGAAAAAATATAAAAAGATAAACATTAAAAAAAAATTTACAAAAAAATATCCTAAATTCAGTTTGTTTGATATGAATAAGATTGAATAATAAATGAACTCTAAGTTGAAGAGAGGGTATGTTGGTTTTGCGGAATCCATTTTATTATAAAGGTGCATATATCCAAAGTAATCACCACCAATGTAATATCTCGAACCCAATATCAAAAATAAAAACAAAAAAGAAAACAACCAAACTTTTTTTTTCAATTTTTCAGATTTAACATTCAATTTTGATAAAAGAAAGAATAGTAAAAAAAAACTCAAATAATATATCATTATTTATTAAACCAGTTTGAATGATAAGCATTAACCACCTTTGAGATTTCAAAATTTTTCAAAATATGCTCTCTATTTCTTTCTCCTATTTGTGTTATAGCTGTTTTATCTTTAATAGATAAATTATAAATATTAGTCATTTTTTGTGAGAAGTCTTCTGGTGATGCGGTCGGTACAATCCAATTTTTATCAATAATTAATTTTGAAACATCCCCAACATCAGTCGATATACATGGTAAATTACATGCCATCGCTTCTCCAATGACATTTGGAAAACCTTCATTTCCAGCACTAGATAATACATGACAATCAATTCCATTCATAAAAGATTTGATATCTATAAAATTTCCAAGTAATTCAATTTTTTTTTTTACTTTTAATGAAATTAAATCCGTAAGTTCTTTATTGTTTTGTTGAACATTTGGACCTGCTAAAAAAAATCTTACTTTAACATTTTCATTTTTTTCAAAAAATAAATCGATTGATCTCATTAAATTGCTAAAGTCTTTTTGTGGATCCCATCGAGCAACCATTCCAAAAATAAACTCATCTTCATCGATTTCATATTTATTTCTAAATTTAATTCTTGACGTTTGATCTGATTTTAAATCTTTCAGATCAAAACCATTATCAATTACCTTAAATTTTGAATTATCATAACCAATTTTTGAATGTATATTTAATGCTCTTTGTGAACACGATATTATTTTATAAGGTACTTTTTTAGAAATAATTGAACAAAATTTTTGAATTATTATAGTTAAATATGATGACCATTTAAAATTTAAATCAGAATTTCTTATATTCCAATAAACTTTTTTGTTTAATAAAAAACAAATAATACCACCTATCAAATCAGCATGATACATCCAAGTCTGAACTAAATCATATTTTTTTAATTTCAAAATTTTATAAATGCGAAGAATTTTAATAATATTTAAAGAAACTTTATTCATATTAAGAGATAAAATATTATAGCCTTCACTCACAAGCTCATTTCCATACCTACCAAGGCTCATAAGTGAAATAATTTCATGATTTACATTTTTATCATTCCTAATTATTCTTGCTAAGACTTGTTGTGCCCCCCCGTGTGACATTGATGAAATGATATGGCAGATTGTTGGTTTATCATTTCTATAATTAAAATTTTTAAATTTTTTAATATTAGAATGAATTTCGTTATTTAATATTTCACTCCATATATTATTATAATTTTCTACCATTTCATTTATATGAAAAAAATTAATGATTTTTTTTCTGCAGTAATTCTTTCTCTTATTCCATTTAATTGTATCAAGTTCAAATTCACTTATTGCGTTTTCGATCTTGATACTCAACTCTGTGCTATTGCTAGGTTCGCAAATCCAACCACTATTATTATTTAAAACACTTTGAATATCACCAACTTTTGTAGAAATAACAGGTATTTCCATTAACATACTTTCAGGTATCGCATTAGGAAAACTTTCTCCTACACTGGAAATAACTGTAACGTCAAAGATATTTATAAAATCATAAATTTCATTAGTTTGTTCATGAAGTATGATATTTTCTTTTTTTATTTCATATTTATTTATTAATTCCATCAGATTTTGATTTTGTTGATTTATATTTTCTCCCAGTAAAAAAAGTTTCAGGTTTTGTTTATTTTTAATTTTTGAAATAGCTTCTAAAAGATTTTTGTGATCTTTTTGTGGGTCCCATCGTGCAATATTACCAATTACAAAATCTTTATGATCTATATCAAATTTTGATCTAAGCTCTTGTCTCTTATTATTGTCTCTAGTAAGACTTAAACTATCAAACCCATTGAATATCAAATTAAATCTTTTTTTTGAGTATCCAAATTTCTTGTGATATGAAATTGCTCTATTTGAATTAGCGATAATTATTGATGGAATAAAAAATGATAATAAGGAACATATTTTTGCAATTAAGACAGTATGCCAACGATTTAACTTCAATGATAAATTTGAACTTCTAATATTCCATATCACCTTTTTTTTTGTGAAAATTCTTGCCAAGATACCTCCAAGAAAATCAGCATGATACATCCAAGTTTGAACTAAATCATAATCATTTTTTCTTAAAAAATGAATAATCTTATAAAGATAATAAAAAGAAAATTTTCCCCTAGGAATTCCTATATTTGTAACTTTAACTCCTATATCAACAAATTTTTTTCCATAAAAACCCTCTCTCGATAAATTTAAAATTTCATGATCAAAATTAGATCCAAGTTTCTTTGATGTCGAAACCAATCTAAATAAGACACTCTGTGCTCCTCCACCAGATAAAGAAGTTATTATATGTAAAATTTTTTTTTTCACTTTTTAATAGTCTTAAAAACTTGATTATGAAGAGTCATGCTTTTCACCTCGGCCAAAAAATTTTTCTTTTCCTTCCACCCAAGTTTTTTAATTTTATTGCAGCTAATTCTATAATTTTTATCATTAAAAGGTCTATCTTTTACAAACTTAGAAATTTTTTTAAAATCTATCTTCTTTATTTTTGAAATTATCTTTATTAAATCTATGATCTTAAAACTTTGATTTCCAGCAATATTATAAATTTCCCCAGATTTAAAATGTTTTAACAAAAAATAGATAGCTTTACAAAGATCCTCAATATGCAAAAAATGTCTAATTGTTAAACCTTTGCCATGAATTGCTAATTTTTTGCCAGAATTCACTGCATTAATTGTTGCAGGAATAATTTTTTCTACATGCTGGTATGGTCCATATAGGTTATTTGATCTCACTAAAACTAAAGGCATTTTAAAACTTTTATAGTAAGATTGTGTGATAAGATCTGCTCCAGCCTTTGAAGCTGAGTAAGGATTTGTTGGACTTAATAAGCTTTTTTCATTTTTAAAATTTAATATAGACTCACCATATACCTCATCTGTACTAATGATTATAATTTTTTTTGGTTTTTTTACCCTACACACCTCTAATAATACATGAGTGCCCAGCGCATTTGATTTTGTGAACTTTAGTGAAGATTTAAAAGAATTATCTACGTGAGATTCTGCTGCAAAATGAACTATTATTGAGTTGGGGGTAATTATTTTTAATAACTTTTTATAGTTACAAATATCAAAAAATTTTATTTTATCAGTTTTTCTCTTAAATTTTTTAAAAAATGGTAAATCAGCTGAGTATGTTTTTTTATCAACTATCGTGATATTACTGAAAAATTTTTGACTATATTTGAAAAAATGCTTTCCAGAAAAACCCAATCCTCCTGTAATTATTAAGTCTCTCATTTTTTTAACTCTTCTATTACATTTTTATATAATTTATTGCTAAATTTTTGAATTTTATTTTCAAGTCTTTCAACATTTAAAGTCATATTTGAGATCTTTTTTCCATATGAAATCTTAATTTTTTTATTCATTTTTTTTTTATAGAAATAATAATTAACAATTTTTTTTACTGTTAGTCCTTTTTTTGTGCCTATATTAAATGTACCTTTTAATTTTATTTTATCAATTTTAAGATAACATTTATAAAAATCATCCAATGTTATAAGATCTCTAATTGATTTTTCACTTATATCAAAAAATATTTTATTTTTTTTAAAATTTCTATTTAAAATATCAAAAAAACTCTGTTTACTATAATTCGATTTTTGAAATATAATTGGTGCTCTTAAAATTAGATAATCTTTGAAATTTTTTTTTATTTCATTTTCAATTTTCAATTTATTCTTACCATATATTGATTGGGGTTTTAAAATTTTTTCTCGATTATTTAGTTTATTTGGATACACCTGGCTAGTTGAGATGTATACTAATCTTTTATTTCTGATTTTTTTAAAAAGATTTTTTTCAAAAGAAATTTTGGAAATTTTTTTTTTATAATTTTTAGGCATACTAAGAAGAAGAACTTTGTTAAATTTTGAAAAATCAAATTTATTCAATTTTTTATAAGATATTATTTTTGAATTAGTAAGATTTTTAAATTTGCTACAAATAAAACTATTTTTTCCAATTATTAAAGTTCTCATTAATTAAAACAATCTAAAAATATTTTTTTTGAGTCCTTTTTTAAAAAATCTTCATTAAAAGATTTTGAAAAAATCCTTTTTTCATCTAATTTTACTATTTCTTTAGAATAAAGACTTATTTCTTTTTTTGAAATTTTGACATTGTTATATTTTTTAAAAAATGATGAGCCTGGAAAATCAGTTAGTAAACATTTAATACCAAGATGACAACTCTCAAGAACTATATTTGGCATCCCTTCATATTTTGAAGTTATTAATAAGGCTTTTGAATTAAATAAAAAATTATAAATATTATTTTGAAATTTTATAATCTTAACTTTACTTTGAAGTGATAATTTATTTATAAGCTGAGTTAGATTCTTTTTTTCTGAACCATTACCAATAATAAGAAGAGTATTATCTTTAAATTTTAAACTTTCCTTAAAAGCTTTAAGCATAAATTGGTAATCTTTTTGTAATTCAAGTCTTCCAATGCTTATTAGACTTTTTTTCGTAAATTTAAAATCTCTTTGTCGAAATATTTTTTTTCCATCAAAGAGATTAGGAATGAATCTAAGTATTGATTTTTTAATTTTGAAATTTTTGACTAGATCATGATTTATTTCACGAGATGGACAAATTATTTTGTCACTATAATTATAAGTTATAAATGTTAAAAATTTTCTTATTAAAATTTTTAGTTTGTTATTTTTGTATTCATCTTTTAATTTATAACTTAGATAATTGCTTTCTCGAATAATTTGTTTTGATTTAGAGCCTGAAATAATTCTTATTAATCCTAGAAAAATATTTAAATGATTTAATGAGGAAAATATATAATCTGGATTTTTTTTTATAATAATAAATAAAATTATGAAAAATGAATTTCTAATTTTACTTTTTTTTATTACTATTTTTTTTATTTTTTTATTTTGAACAAGAGAGTTTTTCCACAAAATTAAGCTTATTTCAAATTTTCTCGTATCAAGAGAGTCTAATAAGATTGAAATATTTTTTTCAGCTCCTCCATTTTTGATATCAGGTGTAAAAATTAAAATTTTTTTTTTGGTATTCTTATATTTGAATATTTTAAGATCAAAATAAATTTTATAAAAAATAATTTTTAAAAAGAAGGTTACAGAAATAGTTATTACCCAGCCTAGTGTTGGACTTTCAAAATAGAAAAGTATTTGTTGAAATAAAAAATATTCTAAAATTCTAAATGTCAAACTTAAAAAAATTAACCCTAATAAAAAATATTCTCTATTTTTTTTGATATCAAAAGCATAAATTATAAATAAAAAATTTAAAATAAATATTATCGATAAAGTAAATATTAAAGCTAAATGAAGAGGAAAAAAATTTATTAAGATATTAAATATTAAAATATTAAATACGAAAATGATTGTGGAAATATTTAAAAATTTGATAAAAAAATTAATCATTTTTAATCAAATACATCAAAAAAGGTAGTGGCAGTTTTATGTCAATAATTGTAAAATTTTCTCTTAATAAATTTTTAATTTTTTTATTTGAAAAATGATTGATATGTCCTGGTGTATTACCAAAATCTTTTAAATATTTTAATCTACAACAATTTAAAAATCTCCATAGTGGCTCATTTGGTACAGTTATAATCATCCTTTCAAATTTAACCTTCTTTAAATTTGACAAAATCCTAGAAGGATCAGTTAAATGTTCTAATACTTCTAAGAAAAAAATATTTTTAATTCCTGTTTTTAAAATAATTGAATTTATTTTTTCATGAAAATTATTTTCATATAAACTGCATTTGAATATATCAATATTAATTTCCCCTAAGTTTTTTTTAGCTAATTTTATGACTTCATCACTGTGATCAATACCCACACAATCGAAACCCTTATTAGAAAATTCATAAAGCCACTTTCCCTCTCCACATCCTAAATCAATAAAGTTTGTAATTAAGTTTTTTTTGCAGATATCTAAGAGATTTTTGAAGTAATTATTTATAATAAATTTTTCAATAAAATTGTTAGACTCATACTTATTATAAAAATTGCCTACATTTCCAGAATTATTATTTGTTACTAAAAACTTTTTATTCATTTATCTTTTCAAGGATTTTTCTATTATGTTTGATAAGTTCCCCTATTATACCCATCATTATTAATATAAATCCTAAAATCAAAAAGGTAGCTCCAAAGATTATTGATTGAATGTGACCTGATCCATCTCCTGCAAAATAAAATATTACAAATCTAAAAAACAATAACCCACCAATTAATAGTGGTAATAGGGATAAATAAAAAAAAAAGGTTAGTGGTTTATATATTGCAAAACAATTTAAAATAATTTTTGTTTGGTTATAGATAAACTGTCTGTTAGATCTAAATAACCTTGACGCTCTGGTAGGATCATTTATTTCTATTGGTATTTCTCCAATTTTCAAATCTTTATCACTCGCTTGAATAATTGTATCTAATGTATAAGAAAATTTTGATGTGCAATTAATTTTACTAATAGCATTTTTCGAATAAATTCTAAAACCACTAGAAGCATCAGAAATTTTTTGATTTGAAATTATTCTGACAACCCACGACCCAATTGTTTGAAGTTTTTTTTTCAAAAAACTAAAATGATCAATCTTATCAAAATTTCGCGAACCAATAACGATATCTAAGTCTTCATCTTTAATTTTGTCGATTAAGGGAATAATGAATTCTGATTTATATTGATTATCAGCGTCTAAATTAATTAGATAATCATATCCATTCTTTTTTGCAAAATTCAAACCTGTTTGAAAAGCTACTCCTAAACCTAAGTTTCTTTCATGAGAGATAACATGATCTGTACTATTGGATTTTGCAATACTTGATGTTTGATCTGAAGACCCATCATCAATTACTAAGATATCTACATCTTTTAAGTTTTGAATATTATTTTTAACATCCAATAAAGTTTTTTTTAGAACAACCTCTTCATTAAAACAAGGAATCTGAATTAGGATTTTTGACATTTAATTTAAATTTTTTTTTATAGATTTATATATTTTTTGAATTAGAAAAACAGCCCCTATACCAAATAAAATTGATGTATATCTTGGTAAATTATGCGTTAAAATTGAGTGAGTAAAAAAAACAACAAATATGTAAAAAAGAAAAATTGTATTAGCATCATTATTCCTCTTTGATACTTTTATAAAAGCTTTTAAGGATAAATATAGAAGATAGATTTTTGAAAAAGTAAAAAAGACGTAATTAAAGTAAATGAAAAAATTTTTGTAAAGACTGTCCTTTTTTAAATCGTAAAAATCACTTTTGCCAGCCTGCATGAATATTCCTCTAAAAAGAAAAATTGGTGTTAATATAACTTGTTTATCAAGGTTTTTTAAATTTTTAATTAAAATTTCTTTATTA
>MDTG01248285.1_pt1 | contig 12557 bp, 10 predicted proteins | sample 811421 | NCBI WGS metagenome assembly MDTG01 (sample SAMN05326645, study PRJNA326480) | marine metagenome | isolation source: seawater | place: Pacific Ocean: South East | collected 2011 | reverse complement strand
TCCTTTCGGCTTTTACGGACCAATACAACCTTCCAAGAGAACACTTTCCGCGGTCACCCTCGGCACAGCAGAGTCGATGACTGTAAAGGTTAAGGCGGCCGCCACAAAAGCGAGCACCCACACAGGCACTCTAGTCGTAGTCCAGGAAGGTGATCCTGAAATTACAAAGACTTTTACGTTTGATAAAGATGCCGCCGAAAACTCAGGACTTACTATAGGTACATCGGGAGCTAATACTGCAGAAGCTGTAGCTACTCAGGCCAGAAATGCAATCGCTAGCCATGCAGATCTCAGTGGTCTAACCGTTAGTGCAGTAACTGCCAACGGAAGCGATTTCGACTTTACAATAACACAATCAGTCAGAGGAAGCGTTACTACTGTTTCAACTACTAACTTGGGTGATGGCGCCGACGTAGCTTTCTCGATCGATCAAAACGGCGTCGTCGACACATTCAATGCAACACCATCATTTGCCGCGACAGACTGGATCGATAACCGCGCCGGCGACCCATTAAATTTAACAGGCATCCTTGATACGTTGACGGATACAGTTGAAGTTAACTGGTCAAGTGCTCCTTTGATAAATAGCGGATCCTTAGAACAGGGATATTTTATGGGAATTTCACCATTCAAACTATCCTACGACACAGGAGCTGGACATCTTAAGAACGGCAGCACCGCAGGAACAGCTGCTAACCCTGGGTACATAGATCACTTCAGAAGATTATCTGATTTTTCTAACTCTGCTCATGTTAGTAGTCAAGACTCAGGCATTGCAACAAGCGGTGTAACTGAATATGCGTTTAAATTCTCACTAGATGAAGTAGTGTTGTATCCAAATAGAAACGCAGTTGTAAACGGTGGTGTTAATGCCATCACAGGACCATCAGATGTATCTAAGGTGCATTACTCATCCGGCTCTAGAACTGGCACAGGCGGAGCAGACGAAGTTACAAACCCTGCTCAATCTTGGACTTGGCACATAGCTAATGGATCGGTATCGGGAAGTTCATCCGACAACTTCAGAAAACTGTTGGATGTCGTTGACGGGTTCCACATGCCTTTGGTTGGTGGTTTTGACGGCGTAAACATTACAGAGTCTGACCCTTTCAATGCACGCGTTTTAGCACTTGATCCAAAGAATGCAGACAATTATGCCTACGCTTCGGTCGACCGAGCAATCGAACTCGTAAGAGATGCTGAAGAGATAGAACATAACTTAGCTGCAATGCCTGGAATTTCTCAGCCAAGCTTGACTACTAAATTGGTTGATGTTTGTGAAGCACGAGCAGACTCATTAGCGATTATTGACTTGCCAGATGTTTACACACCCATATCTCAATTAAAGACAGACAATCCAAAAGAGGGTGTAACTCCAGAAAACGCAGCCAAAGCTTTGGTGGCAAGACAGATTAATTCATCTTACGGTGCAACCTACTATCCTTGGGTAAAGATCGCCGATGGAGACGATCAGATCTGGGTACCACCTTCAATACCCGCTCTAGGGGTCATGGCCTATACTGAAAAGAGAGACGATGTATGGTTCGCACCCGCCGGCTTCAACCGCGGCGGCCTAGACACAGGTAATGCAGGTTTTCCAGTATTAGAAGCCTCTGAAAGGCTTCTGTCCAAAGATAGAGACACTCTATACGAAGCGAACATTAACCCAATCGCATCTTTCGTATCAGAAGGTATTGTTATTTTTGGACAAAAGACCCTACAATCATCACAGTCAGCCCTCGATCGAATAAACGTCAGAAGACTTCTGATTTTTGTAAAGAAAGAGGTATCGAGAATTTCTAGCAACTTACTTTTTGAACAAAACGTTCAAGCTACTTGGGCTAGATTTCACAGTCAGGTTAAGAGAGAGCTAGATAGTATAAAGGTTCGCTTTGGCTTGACAGATTATAAAGTTGTGTTGGATTCAACTACAACTACAGCAGACCTTATAGATCGGAACGTAATGTACGCCAAGATCTTCCTAAAGCCTGCACGTGCTATTGAGTTTATTGCAGTTGATTTCGTTATAACAAATACAGGCGCCGCATACGACGATTAAAATAGTTTAATTATCACCCGGCAACTACTTAATTTTAGGAGATACAAATTATGCCAAATTTTTGGAGTCAAGCGAAAACCGAGCCAAAGAGAAAATTCAGATACCTTCTCTACTTTGCAGGTATGCCACAGTTTATGGCGAAGTCAGTGACTAAGCCCTCTTTTCAGGTTGCGAGCACGCAGCATAGCTACTTGCAACACAACTTTAACTTCCCGGGAAGAGTTACATGGCAGGATGTTTCTATCACGATCGTAGACCCAATCCAGCCCGACGCTACCGCGTCACTTTATGGACTTATCAAAAAGGCAGGTTACGTCTTGCCTCCAGAAGTCGGAGGTGATGATGACGTCGGCAAAGGCACGATTACAAAAGCAAAGATGGTCAGCGCCCTGGATGTTGTGAGAATTGACACGATCGGACCAGAGGGTGCCGCTGACATTATTGAGTCTTGGACTTTGAATAATGCGCAAATAACTTCTGTGAACTTTGACTCTTTAGATTATTCTTCAGATGACATTTTAAATATTCAAATTGGACTCAAATATGACTGGGCGACGTTAAACGACACCGTTTCTGAGGGTAACGGTGTAGTTTGGAGTCCAATAATACAGGACGGAAACTAAGGATCTCAGCCGACCTTTAAGATAACTACTACACGATAATACACATACTAAGAAAGAGAGGAAATGTGACAAGAAACTCATCGAAACTGAGGAGAAAACCTCAGGAGAATTACAAACCACCAGAAAACAACCAAAGTCAACAGGTAAACACAGCCAAAAGTGAAAACCCTTTTGGTTTGTCCTTTGTGACCCCAACAGAGAAAGTAAAACTTCCTAGCGAGGGAAAATTTTATAAATCATCATCACCACTTTATGCCATGTCAGAAGTAGAAATAAAGCACATGACGGCCAGAGAAGAAGACTTGCTCTCGCAGGTCTCGGGTGATGACGACCAAAGTATTTATGACAAGCTTATAAATGGGATACTTATCAACGAAGGCATTAGCGCTGAAGATTTCCTTGAAGAGGATAAGGTTGCACTTTTGTTGAAATCAAGAGAGACTGGTTATGGAAAAGAGTATAGGGCCACAACTTATTGTGAGGCTTGCGATAACACAACAGAATTTGTTTTTGATTTATCAAAAACTACAATAAATAAAGCAGATGATAGTTTGATTTTTGACGCAGACTCAGGATGTTTCGTGACTACATTGCCTATTTCAAAAGTAGAAGTCAAACTTCAAAGACTTTCAGACTCTGATTTAAACGCGATTGAAAAAGAAAAGACCAAAAAAGAAGGCCTAAAAATAGAGTTTAATAAGACTCTTTCGACGCTATCCAAGATGATAGTTTCCGCTAATGATGTGGAAGATGCATCGATGATAGTGAAATTCTTAGAAGTGATGCCTGCAGCCGATGCAAAATTCATTCTCAATTTTGACAAAACAGCTTTACCTACCTTGAGTACAAGGCAGATTGTAGAGTGCTCTGAGTGCGGCGCCGCCTCTGAAAAGGAGGCGCCCCTTTCATGGGCCTTTTTTCGCACTGAGTTCTAAATACATAGAGAAAGTCACATATGAAGAAATTTTCTTTTTAATGAAAGAAAATAACTTTTCCTTCACAGAAGCATACAACCTACCCGTCAAGCTTAGAGGTTGGTTTGTCAACCGCCTAGTAAAATACATGACACCAGAAGAAGAATAAAAATTTATAAAATCTATTTATTTTATAAAATCTATTTTTTAAACCTTGGAGTATTAAATGGCCAATCCAACATTATTTAAAGACCTAACACCCAAAATGCAGCAGATTGTCCAAAGGTCTGGCTGGACTGAAGGCACCTGGAACAAGTTTGGAAAATCAGATGCAGTTGCTCAAGAAAGGTTCTTGAAGGGTTTCTCGGCAATGACCTCTGGCATTCTTAATGCGACAGGAAACCTGACAGGTAGAGGCCCTGAACCAGAAAGACTTAATGTGGCGGACGAAAATTTAGGCGGCATTGCAGATCTAGCGTCTTTCTTTGAGGATAACGCAAAAAGAGTTTCGATCGCTTTTCGAGAAATGGCAAAGGACGGAATGTTTTTTGCTACGGAGTCTTCTTTTCAAGAGGGGCTTGCCGGCGCCGAAAAGAGCTTAAATAAAATTACTGGCATTGCAGGCCTTGGCGCCCAAGCATTTAAAGTTCTAAGTAGAGACATTGCACAATTTGCGATGCTAAGTGACAAAGCCTTTCAATCGAATGGAAAACTTTCTGAACAACTGGCTACCCAAGCAGGACTGCTGAAGCAATTGGGAATGAGTTATGGGTCTTTCACTTCAAACACTGACCTTGCGATAAACTCTCTCAACATGAACGCGGAAGGTGTTAAGAAATTTAACGCTAGCATCAAGACTTTAGCAGACGATCTAGACATGCTACCAGATACAGTATCTAGAAACTTACAAGCGGTAGCTAAGAATTTGATGTATGATCAAGCAACCATAAAAGAGCAATTTGTGAAGCTACAAGTCCTAGGCCAGAAAACAGGATTGGACCCCAATGCAATTATGTCGAGATTCGGACAGGGCATGGACACCTTTGCTGGTGCCTCCGGCGCCGCAGCGAACTTGAACGCCTTACTGGGAGGGAATCAATTCTCAGCTACACAATTGTTGGGAATGGAAGAGGCAGATCGAGCCGAGACCATACGTTCTACTATTATGCAAAACAAAGATCTAATGTCAGATATTAATTCCGGTGGCGCTTCTGGAAAGTTCGCAATGATTTCGGTAGCCGAAGCGCTGGGTATGGGTCGCGACGAAGCTAGAAGGTTTATAACTACTGGCGAAAAAGATTCAATTAAGTCGAAGAGAGGAGACCAGTTAGATGCTGAGTTCGGTGGAGACGCAAACGTAAAGGTTAATAAATTTGCAGACGCAACAGTCAGCGCCGCGAAAGCTCTTAAAGATCTGACCAGACAATTCGAAGAAATACAAAAACCAGAAAGACTACCTTTTTTATTATCTAGAAGAGCAAACATTGAGCAAATCGGCACGGCCGGCGAATCCACAATGATGAAACAAATGCGACAGGTTTCAAGAGTTAAGGCAGTAGGGTCCTTGCCTGGTACATTATCGCAATCGCAGTACGACAAGATCATTCAAATGCCCGGCGCAGGACAAAACTTCCAAGAACTTGTGAAAAGAACTCAGATGGGTCTTTTCAGTGAAAGCAAACTTCAAGAGCTAGCTAAACAGCTCACTGACTCTGATGATAAGGTAAGGGAAGATGCCATAAAAACCGCAAACGCTCAACGCAAGAACTTAGGTTCGGTGGAAAACCTTCTTAAGAAAGCTGGCCTAAGTGAATTAGAATCATCAGTTCTCTCACGCGTCGCCCAGACGAGCGAGTTCGGTGGGCGCATCTTAATAGGAGAGGCCATCCGCCGAAAGAAAGAAGACAAAAACGCTAATCTTAAAGATCTATTCACATCCACAAATGCGAAGACAAAGGCCGATTCCATCAACCAAGCGCTCGAAGGACTGACCGTTGAACAAGTCGAAGCAGGCGATGCCGGAACACAATTTGAGTCCATCAACACAGCAGTCGAAAAAGTGACTGGAAGAGAAGGTGCGTTTAAACTTACAGAAGGTGATATGAGAGTATCAGCTGAAAGAGAAACACTACAGAGACTTACGGAGACAGAATCAGTCAGAGCGCGCCGAAGAGTCAACGCTAGCGGTACAATCGTTAGTGAGAGAAACACTCAGACACTTAACATTAATGTAGACGGCCAGCGCGTCGCGAGAGTTGAAGGTAAACTCTTGAAGGTTACGGAAGAAGTGAATAAGTTAAGAAGCACGGCCGGAAAATGATAAATAGGAGATTAACACATGGCATTTTTTGATGAAATAGCAAAAAGACAAGGACAAATTATAACCTTTACTAGCGTAGCAACCGGTAAGAGCGTAAGTTTTCCAGCATTCATAACTCAGTTTAGTGACAACTACTCTGTATCTTGGGGTGGTGGAACATCCTTCGGTAGGGTCGACCCGATTAAAAATTATCAATCAACTAGCCGCAGAGTAAACCTAGGTTTTGACGTTTTGGGAAAAGATGTTGCAACCGCGCAGCTTAATTTTTCGAACTTTTCGAAATTAGTACAAATGCTGTACCCAGTATATAGCGACCCGGTAGGTCCGAATACCAAATCGAGAACGATCCGAGCCGCGCCTCTAATGAGAATAAAATATGCAAACTACTTAAGATCTGAGACTAGCCCTCACGGACTACTCGGTTGTATTGGAGGGTTCAATTTCACACCAAAGTTTCAATCAGGACACCTCATTGATGAAAAGACTGGAGAGATGTTACCTTTAGTGTATGACATTAGTTTCGTGTTTGAGCCTTTACACGAAGCGCCATTGGGGTCAGATGAGCTTGGTGAGTTTTTAAGCGATAAATTCCCATATAATCAAGAAGGCATTGCTGTGGGTCCTCAACGTGTGCCTGCAGGCGACCCTGTATCTGGGGAATAAGAAAAGGAGAAATGTTTTGACAGAGTGGACAAAAACTGGTACAATTTTAACAAACAACGATCAAATCTACGGCGAGTTCTTAAGGAAAACAGGAGCTAAAAAAGTAGATCATTATGGAATTATGTTATTTGGAGACCCCATGCAGAGTGATTTCTTGAGAGAAATTACAATGTCGGAGTATGTTTTCGGATATGGAGACTCCCTGAGCAAGATTGCTTATAAAGAGTATGGGGACCCTAGATACTGGTGGCTAATAGCATGGTTCAATACTAAACCTACAGATCTGCATTGTTCAATTGGGGACAAAATCTTTGTCCCACACCCATTGCAAGAAGTTCTCGCACAGGCATCGAAAAGGAATTAAATCGTGAGTAAAAAAATGTCCTATTTTCCACAGGCTTTGTTGTTGGATAAGGCGAGTACAAAGCCGCCCGGAGAAAGATCTAAACAAAACCCAACATCAACATTGATCAGGTCTGACATCGGAATACAGAAATTTTCTCCGCTTGCCAAGCTTACAGGAGCCTATATACCCGAGAATCTCATGTCTGCGGTTTCGAACCGAAACCGAGCAAAGACTATTGATGAAAATTTTGTTTCGTTGGAGAACCATAAATTATCATCATTGGTACCTGAGATTAGGATCTATAGGAGGGATGACTCAGGCAGGGTGACACCTTTTTATTTTCCAGTCGTGTCAGATTTTGAATTTGACGGTACAAGGATCAACCAAGACAAAACTTTTGCATCAAATTCTGCAGTTATTGAAAGTTTCTCTGTCACTTATACTGGTAAGAATCCCTTCCAAGCTAGTAAAAAGTTTCTAGAAGCATCTCTTACAATAAAGATCGATAACATTTCTACACTGTTTAATGTGCCAGCCGGCGACCTGAATTCATACGCACCCCTGGCTCACTTGTTTTTAATTCGCGTCGAAAAAGGAGCACAGCAAGCCGCGGGAATGAAAAAGTCAAAACCTCCATCGGTGTTTGAAGGAGGAGATGCATGCAACATAGTTGTGAGCTTAGGTTATGCAAATCATCAATCAGAGACTTTATCGCCAAATGAGATGAGGATTATCGAAGAGAACCGTATGTTGATAAATCTGTTCTACGCCAGTCATGATCTGTCGATGGAACCAGATGGCAGCGCGACACTGAGTGCTAAATATACTGGATTCTTATCAGCAAACAAGGGGAATACATTTTTTGATTTGATAACTCCGGTACCGTCCAAGACCAAGCTTTTACGCGACAAAGCACCTAAAGATAAGAAAGCTAAGAAGGACATAAAAAATGTTGAAAAAACTGACAAAGAGAAAGAAGATGAGAAAAAAGCAAAACTAACAAAAGAAGAAGAGGTCAGGAAGTCTCAAATTCCCGATATCAATGATAAGTTTAAAAGGATTTTTGACAATCTTTTCAATTTGAATAAGGTACACACAGCTAGTAGCAATAACTTTTACGCTGAAAAGTCTATCATTGCCCCGATAAAGAAAAAGAAGGGAGAAGAGCCTAAGAAAAAACCCAAAACAACTGCACAGGGAGTCGCCCAGAAGAGTGATTCTTTTTTCAATTCCAAAATGCCAGACAAAGCCATAGGCCAAATCTTGAACAAGGGCTTTATACATTATATAACTTTTGGAGATTTTTTCGACTCTTATTTGAAAGTAATAGGGGAAGATTTGCAATCGATACCCAAGGAACTTAAGAAGACCCTGGAAGAGACTAAGAAAAAATCTCCAAAATCTACATCAGAAGCCCAAAAATCTTACGATAGTGGTGTGAAAGAGGTAGCAAAATTACTGCAGAGGCTTAAAAAGATCACTTTCTTAATGGCAGATTTCAAATTTAGCTTAAAGACTGAGAACTCAGACCCTCACAGCCAGACAGAAAGGTCGATGAACGTAGCGGATATACCCATAGCTATAGATACAATTTACACGCTAGTTTATGATGAACTAATCAGCACTAGAAAACCGTGGCTAGACATTACTAATTTTGTAGAAGATTTCTGCATGAAGCTATTAACAATGTCATTCGGCCAACTACCTGGAGCTGACTTTTTAAGAGACGTGACGTTTAATATTACTAGTTTTTCGGGACAGCCATCAGCTAATAAAATAAAAAAAGGAGAAATGCAATTACTGGACCTTTCAAAGCCGACAGGTTCTACATCGAAGAAGGCAGTGCAAGACTTAAACCAATTCTACATTATACATCAAAAGCCTCCATTGTGGTCTAGGTCCGTCGGAGAAGGAAACAAGAAAAACGATTTAGGAAAAGGTATTTTTCACTTGAGAGCTAGCCAAGATAGAGGAATAGTTAAGTCAATCAGTTTTTCCAGAATCTCACAGCCCGCAAGAGAGACATATATGATTTTCAGGAATGGGCAGTTGTATGATGAGTTAAGGTACCCGCACAATGCCAATATTGAAATGGTCGGAAACAATTTGTTCCTCCCCGGTTCAGCTGTGTATATAAACCCGGACACATTAGGATTTGGCGACCCCCGAGGTATTGACTCGATTGCCCGCCGCCTGGGGTTTGGAGGCTACTACATAGCAGGTAACATTACGACTACATTTTCTGCAGGAGGGTTGACGACTTCAATGCAGCTTTATTTCAATTCGTTCCCGGAAGTGGGAAACACTCAATCGAACCTTTCAGATAACATTAAAAGGTCTATAAAGGAGCTCAATAACTGATGGCACAAGATTTAAATTTTTTGGGCGGTTCAACTTCTGAATTGTCTACCGAATACTCAGAGCGTCGCAGGTTTTTAGAATATTTCAGGTCAAAGGGTTATCCTCTTTTGGACACACTATACGATAAAAGACTATATGGTTTTACAAACAAGCAAGGAGAAATCATTGTTCCAACGAAAATTGTAAAAACATTTGACCAAGAATCTGGAGCAGTTCAGGGCTTAAACTATGTTGTGGACATGTTTAATAAACTTAAAAAAACATTCAGAGCTAGCGACGGACTGAAGATGCCCGAGATCTTATCTGGCTTAACTCCAACAAAAAGCTACGAAGACTTCGACGACAATTACATCAGATACGAAACACTATTGGCTAACAAGCTTCTTCCGTTCTTAACTGACACATACCAAAGAAAACTGTTGACATTTGACAGTTTTCTTGATAAATTAGAAGAAATTGTTTTTCTTCCAGGAATGTCATCTTACCCAATGACGAAATCTGGCTATGCTCTTTCTGAAAATTCTAGCGCCTATCATACAGGGTTATATATAGACATGCTACCAGGGCAGGACGCATCAAAAGACGCAACTAAGCCAGCTATACTAGAGGACCCAAATTTTGAGTGTTATGTTGGGGTATGTTATGAGCATGGTTTCATGGTTGACTCAAATGCGCCATGGCGCCTCGCTTTGGACTTGGACAATGCGATTGTGAAGGCAAACATTCTTAACGGGCGGCCCCATTCTGAGTTTGATAGCTTTTATGCGGACGTGTATAACATAAAAGTTGGCTATGACGACTACTGGTCTTTTAGAAATTTCTGTGAAAAACTATATATTGAAACGCACCGATCTCTAGACAGAGAGATAGATAGGGTGCCAAGCTTGCAGGACCCAACAAGGTGGATAGATCTTTTGTTGACGTGTCGTATGTTTGAATTAGGCCTTATTTTGAAACAAGAGCATAAATCTGACAGATCATTCACCTCTACTCTTGAGAGGGCGATAAACATAAATTCTGTGTACGGACTATCATCTAACGTTGGTTCTTTAGGGTTTATAAATGATTTCTGCGCACAACAACTCATGAAGAAAAAGAAAGAATATGAAAATTTTACAAACGATGGACACAGAACAAAAATGCACGGGCCTATTTTATGATAATAAAATTTATTTTGAAGAGTTGAAATGCGTAGCGGATGATTGCAAGCTAGCTTGGAAACATTCTCCTCTCCTCAACGATGAAAAACTACAATACCTGTTTGTACTTTCAAGAGGGAAGAGTTTGGCCGAGTTCTCGCCTGACCCTTTTTTATTTTCCGCCAGAGAAGATACTTTAAAAGCACATAGAAAAGCCTCGATCACTGCAAAGGTTAGCTTAGAGCAGGAGTGTTTTTATGATTTGGTGCCGGAGCATCAACTGCTAGCCTGGCTCCAAGCCCGCCACGCCGCATTGGAGAGGGTGAGATCCCAGTCCGAAACTCCGTCAGATTATGACATCCTTCACAAGGCACATGTCCTGACGGCTGAGATTGGCCGCCAAGACTTGATGTTCGAAGGCAAGAAAGGTAGAGTACAATATAACATCTTTGGCTCGGCAACAGGAAGATTGACCACTAATAGGGGTTCAGTACCCATTATGACCCTAAAGAAGGAAGACAGGTACAAAATCACCCCTCAGAACGATGCTTTCGTGGAGCTAGACTTAAACGCAGCAGAGATACGTACGTTAATGGCCCTATCAGGCCGAGAACAGCCACAGGAGGACATTCACGAGTGGGTCGTGGAGAATGTGTTCAATGGAGAGATAGAGCGCTCTAAGGCGAAGGTAGAGTTGTTTGCATGGCTATACAATCCTTCAAGTTCAAAAACCCAATTCGACAAATTTTTTTCGCGGCAAATTTTTCGAGATTTTTTTGCCCCTGAAGACCAGACGCTGAAAACCCCATTTGGCAGAGCCTTGGCGGTAGATGAAAGAAAAGCACAAAATTACTTGCTTCAATCGACAACTTCTGATATAGTTATACAGAACGCATACAAGATTATGAAGATGCTAAAGGGCAAAAAAAGCCAAATAGCGTTTACGCTACACGATTCGATTATTGTTGACATGTGCAAAAAAGATGCTATAATGTTAAAAGAAATAAAAGAGCAATTCGAACAAACACCTTGGGGCCCTTTTATGAGCACATGCAAAATCGGCAAAACATTTGGAAACTTAAAGGATTTAAAGATTTGAAAACAATTTTAGGCATCGGCACAGCAGGCAGCAATGTCGTAAAGCAACTCGGCGAGTACAAAACATACAAACCGTACACGATTTGCACCGAAAACCAAAAAACAACGAAATACCATTTCAATCTACCAGAACTTCCAGGCCCAGAAGAGTACGAGGGTATGGATATGTCCAAGTTAGAGAAATGGCTCGGAACAATCGAGAAAAGTTGCACAGTGTTTCTTTGCGGAGGCTCGAATTCATCAGGAATAACACTCAAAGCTTTGCACTCGCTGCACCAAAGAGGTATAAAGATGGATATTGTTTACTTTATGCCAGAAATAGAAGTTCTCTCTGAAGAAAAAACCCTCAACGAAAGAGCTGTCCGCGGCATTCTGCAAAATTATGCCCGAAGTGGCCTTTTTGAAAAAATTTGCCTCGTATCCAACCTTCGGTTGGAGGAAATCGCCGGCTCAACTAACGTCTTTGACTATTATGATCAAATAAATCATGTATTTACAAGCACCTATTACATGCTGGATGTGTTTAAAAACACAAAACCAATTACATCCACGTTCAAGCGACCAAAGGAATCTTGCCGGATTACTACTATCGGCCTAGGATCATTAGAAAAAAAAGATTTATTGTTTTTTCCTTGTAAACAAGAAGTAGAAGTGGTATACTATTATGGTATCAACGAAGAAAAGTTAAAGACGGAAGAAAACTTGTTTAGGACAATTACAAACAAGGTGAAATCAAGAATCACAGAGGAAACAAAGGTTTCGTTTGGGATCTATCCAACACAATACGAAGACGACTACATTTACGTAGAATACTTCTCACCAAAAATCCAGCAAATAATTGTTGACACAGAATAAGAAATCTGATATTATATAAACAGTTGGTCGGGATATTTGCCGACCTGCTATAGCCAAACGTGCAAAAAAACAACATACCATAGGAGGTAATACAAAATGGCACTTAATTTAGACGCAATGAAAGCGAAGTTAGATAAACTCAATGGAAAGGGAGACGGAAAGAAAAACTTCTGGCGCCC
>MDTG01304019.1_pt1 | contig 12558 bp, 11 predicted proteins | sample 811421 | NCBI WGS metagenome assembly MDTG01 (sample SAMN05326645, study PRJNA326480) | marine metagenome | isolation source: seawater | place: Pacific Ocean: South East | collected 2011 | reverse complement strand
TACTTCATACATGGGCCTAACTTTATGAAGCTGATAAACTGTCTCCCGATGGGCCGCTGCAAACCCTAGTCTTAATCCTGCAATACCCCAACCCTTTGCAAAAGTGCGGGCAACCACTAAATTTTTGTACTTACTAATCAGAGGTAAGGCTGTTATATCTGAGAAAGGATGGTATGCCTCATCAATGAGAACCATGGCCTCAGTTTGGTAGCAAGTTTCCACTATTTCTTCCAACTCACTATAATTAAAAATTGTACCGGTAGGACTATCAGGATTTGGCAGACACAACAAACTGGGCCGTGACATTTTTATTTTTTTGCAAATCTGGCTAACGCCCAATTTTGGACCATTTTTGCTCCCTTCATAATCAATCAGGACACTTTCTGCCCCTAACATTTGAGTGTAAAGAGGATACATTGCAAAAGAGGGATTTGTTTGTAATACTTTTTGGGTCGGAGATACAAAAGTTTCAAACACCGCTCTAATAGCCCCATCAGAGCCTGGCGCAAAAAGTAAGTTTTCTGGATTTAAATTGAGATGATCAGATAATTTCTTATAGTAGGGAGCGCACTCTGGATATTCTGTAGCTGCATGAACAGGTATCGATTTCAGAATTTCACTGATGAAACTCTGTAATTCGCTATCCAAATTCTCATTTTTATCTAAGGGTATAACTCCCCTAGTGTTCCTGGCCACTACAGTCCAATCTGGCCGTGTAATTAAGTCCCCTTCTATGAACTTGTTAGGACTTGGAAAAATTCTATTATTTTTAAGATTTTGCAATTTTTTCTAGCTTGTTCGATAAAGATTAGATATTTGTTCGTTTGGCTCTCCAAGAAATTGTGACTCAAGACCCCCAGACAAGACCACCCACTCTCCATCTTCCGCAGACCTATATATACCGTGCAAAAGATTAAGTGTTTGCATCCCATCCTCAAATGAAACTGGTGGCTCAGCATTATTTTTTACCACTGTAAAAATATCCTTGTACATCTCCCTGTGACCTAACCCATAAACTATCTCAAATTCCTCGCTATTTTGCTCACATTCAGTCGGATCTGGAGAAAAAGTTATCAACTTATTTGTTGCCTCCCCAGAAATTACCGCTAACCCCTTTGAGCCAACTATAGAAATTGATGCCTCAAAATCATCTGGCCAAGCTGCAGTGGTTATCTCTATTACGCCAGAACCACCTAACTCAAACTCAAATATTGCTGCAACCGTATCCTCCACTTCCACGTCTACTGATTGTGTAGCCTTAACCGCATTTACACGGTTTATTTTTCCCCCTAAATGTCTCAGGATATCTATATAATGAACACCTTGATTTGTAAGGGCGCCGCCATCATGCGAATAAGTTCCCCGCCAAGGATCCCTATCATAATATCTTTGAGGTCTGCACCACCTAACACGTGCGCTTGCCATCCTAATATCACCGAGTTCTCCATTTTCTACTGCCTTTCTAACGCGTCTGACGGCCTTATTATAACGGTTCTGATATACGGGAAAAATCCGGCAATTATTTTCTTTTGCTAAATTATATGCATCTCTCATTTGTCTTTGTGTCATAAATGTAGGCTTTTCAACTACAATATCTTTTTTATGATTTTTAATTATATCTGCAGTATGCTCAAAGTGCATTCCAGATGGTGTAGCGATTGTAACGAGGTCCACGTCATCCAATTTTTTTAGCATTTCGTTGTAATTATCAAAAAAGGGCACTTGATATATTTTAGCCAGGGGTTCTCCAACCTGTTTTTTTAAATCGCATATAGCTAACAGCTCAACTTTTTCGACATCTGCTATCATTTTACAGTGGTGAGCTGCTACACGCCCCCCACCTATAATTGCTACTTTTAAAGATTCTGTCATAATTTCACCTAGTTTTTTTCTAAATCAATAACTGGCTATACAAATTAAACTAATTCAACTCGACCAGTTTTTCCACAAACTTCTATTATATCTATCGGGTAATCATCCTGTATTTTACTGGGGAGGTACATTCCATCTCTCAATTTTTTCTTTACTTTTTGGACATCAGCCTCGTCTCGCATTGGGCTATACCAAGGTCCCCCATCTAGCAACAAAGCATTGTTAAATTCTACCTGTCTTTTAAGTATTTTAATAACCCCTTGGACCATGGTATATGCCTGTAAATAAATTGCTTTGGTCCGAATTGTTTCATAGTTATCTCTGCTACAGCCATCTAGCAACACCCTATGTATAATTGGTCCCGCATCGACTTTTTCTAATACAAAATGACTTGTAGCACCAATAGGCATATCTTCAAGCACGGCCCACTCGAGGCAAGAACAACCTCTCATATATGGAAGAATTGCTATATGCGTATTTACTATTCCTATTGTTGGTATCTCATACAAAGGAGACTTAATTATCCTGGAACTCTCCATAACTACAAGGTCTGGGTTTAAGTTATCTAGTAACTGATAACATTGTAAACTATTAATATCGTCAACGATGTAAATAGGTATGGCACTTTCTGTCAACAAACCACTGAATGATGGCCTAACGTACATTCCTCCGGTCCGCTCTTTCAGTAATGCTTCTCTTTTTTCTGAATAAGAGTCACCTATACAAATAATTGAGTGGATCTGGATATTTTCATGCAAAAGGCATTTTAAATACTCCATTCCGACCTCGCTAGCATACTCCATTAGAAGTATTGTTTTCATAATTGACTTTAAAGCCTTTTTCCGATTGTTGTCATTATCTCTTCCCCAATAATATCCACAGCAGTTTTATTTTGGCTTAAGCCGAGCATATTTATATATTCATTATGAGGATAAAATGCTTTTCCAGTCTCTAATTGAGAAACCCTGTCAACTAATTCTTCAGCGGACCTTACTGATAAACCTGGGAAAAGTCGATAAACGGAAAAACTCATTTCAAGAACGTCAGCAAAAAACACCATTTTTTTTGCCTGTATAGCCTCGGCTATAATTGTCGAAACATCTGAAACAAAGTACCTGCAACGAGGAAATAGGCTATATGTTTCTTCTCGAGAAACAGTTATGTTGGATAACCCTTGCATGCAAGCGTCTTCAAGTTCTTCTAGCGCCCGACTCTCAATAAAATCTTCCACAAACCTCAATAATATAGTCTTTTTTGGAAAAGCTTTTGATAATTGGCGAACCATCCTAATAATTTCCGGTGCGCTAAATGCTATTCTGACAGAGACTAAAATATCGTCACCTGTTTTTGTTGTGAGGGATTCAAGCTGACTTTTTGGAATCCCATAACAACCCGTTGAGAATATTTTCATATTAGAGTCCCAATAAGTTTCTTGTTTAGACAAATGACGATGTGAATATACAAAGTATTTATCGTAAGAAACATAGCGGACATTTGGCGCGACCGAGGTCCAAGTGTTTACAAAAGTATTACTCAAACCAAACGAATGCGATCCTATCCTTCCCAATTCTTGACCTCTCAAAATATGGTCTGGATTATACTCATCTCTTCCCAAAAAAATCGTTACAGGAAATTTGTTTAATAAGGCTCTTATCCTCATTTTTTTGTCTGGAAGTACAGCAATATGATAAAAATGTCGTGGAGAAAGAGAGCCAAATTTTAAATAGAGCCCAATTATATCTCGAACTAAAAAGCTTAGCACTCCTGGTGATTGCCATAGACTGAAGGCCCCACCCCCCAAGTCAGTAAATAGACAATTTCCGTAGTCTACTATTCCGCTGCTTTTAGCACTAGGAACTCTTTGGACACAAAGTATCGGTCCAAAGTTCCTGTCCCTACTTATGTTTTTAAAGAGTTCAGGCAGAAAGTGTCGTTCTCTGGGGTCATCCAGCAGGTCAACAGCCAAATTCGATTGAACTTTAGTAACTTTAAACCTAGTTCTTAAGCACAACCTTATGATGGAAAACACTAGTGCAAAGCCACATAATAAAACGTTTATCAACCTGAGGTAAGCCTTCCAATATTGTTTTCCCCCGGCCCACTGCTGAGAAAAATAAGCAACAAAGAACTCTATTGTATCCGGCCAAACCCCATAAATTTTTATTTGATCTTTTTTCTCCTCTAAACTTAGTATGGATTTGATCATATATATTTGTATAACCTTTTCAAAAATATAGGTATTCGTGACTAGCTTAAACACATAGCCATAATTTTGGTTTTCTTTTTCAACCGAAGCAAAATTAAAATATTCTCTTTGCCAAGCCTCATAATTTTTGGGTACATCTTTAAAATAAAACCGCCTATTGTTTTCCAAATAGGGTTTTAAATCAGGTGTAAGGTTGATTGCCCGTTCGGCAAATCTATGTTTCACACCCCAATCCACAACTTTATTTAAAAAATACTCTGATTGAGGAAAAATTGACTCTACCACCAAAATGTACGGACATCTTCCAATTAGCATAAAAATACAAAATCTCAGCAATGAAAGCTCATTAATACAAAAAAAGTATTTCTTTTTTTTATTCATTTATAAAAAAGGAGTTTTTTTTATCCGCAAAAGCGGCAAGTTATCGCTTAACCAACAAGTGCAACTATTTGCTCTTCACTTAACCTTTTTGGACTGGTACGAAATGAGTCCCTAGGATTCGATCTGCAGCCTGTAGCACCAACAACCTCAAGTCCAGGCAGTGCAACGTCCGAGAAAAATTCCGATCTATACCTCTCTGATAGTTCTTTATAGATTTGGTTTCCCTCATCATCAAATATTTCCGCCCTTTCGACATCCTTCCAATCTGATTTTGGGAAATAACAATAAAGTGGCAAGGTTCTCATAAGACCGTCTATATCCTGGGAACTTACGTAAGGTGGGGGCATCTCTAAAATTGATCCCGACATAGTGTGATTAGTAATAGTTGTCCCATCCATCCATTTATTAGCAATAGCTACTGTTCTAAGCACAGTTCCATGATATGGAGTAAAATAACTCACAGTCAAACTATCATAACCTTGCACAGATCTCACCAGCTCCACAGTATCCATTATCAATTCTCGAGTCTCACCTGGCATACCTATAATTAAATTTACGCTAAAGGGAATACTACTTCTGGATATAATTTTAAATTGGTCGAGTATTTTTGCATTTGATATATTTCGCCGCAGCACCTTACTTCTATAGTCTTCGTTTCCACACTCTATTCCAAAAGACATTCTAAAACTATTTACTTCAGCTAACCTTACTAAAATTTCATCATCAACATTCTCTACCCTTGATTGCCACCAAAATGGTAACATAAACTCCTCATACATTTTACAAAACTCAAATATTTCAGCTCTCGGCCTAGCTAAGAAGCTATCGTCAATAAAATAAATCAACTCCGCTTCGTTTATAGTTAGGTTTTGTCTCAGCTCCTCGGCCAAAGCTAACATGGTTTTCCTTCTGAGAAAATTTCCTTGATTGGAATTTTTAGAAAATTCTCTCTGCATTGGAGAATTACAGAACGTACAGCTATAAGGACACCCTCTGTATGTTTCCACCGGAACAGTTTTGAAGATTTTTCCCCCCATTGGACGATAAAAACGCTGCTCATCGTACAAACTAAAATCTGGTGTGACCTTATCTATATTTACAAGGGCTGGTTTAGGATTTACTTTTATTTTTCCAAAATTATCTCGACACATGGTTCCCGGTATGTCGCTAAACGGCACCCCCTTACGCACCCTCTCCGAAAATTCGATGATAATGGGCTCACCCTCTCCTAGGGCAATGTTTTTAATTGAAGAAAATTCAAAGCACTTTTTCCCAGCAGCTGTAGGAAATACACCTCCCACTAAATGGGGAATATCTAGATCATCTACCACTTGCAAAAGATCTGCAGCCTGAACTATTACATCTTCAACCGCTGAAACAAACATTACATCGGGCTTATATTCTTGAACTCTTTTTCTAAAATCACTAAATACTGTTCCAGTTTTGCTCTTTAAGCCTAGATCAGATTCATAGCTAAATTTTCTAGCCTGTAAATTATTAACTCTATTAGCCGGACTTGCTACTATTTCGTCTGTGTAGTTGGTGGTCTCAAATAACTCAACTTGATAACCCTCATTTTTTAGGATCTTAGTAAATATTGCGATGGCTATTGAGGGAACCAACATCCCGTACAAGTTCGGATAGACAAGAAGCACTTTAAAATTTGTTTTGGATATCTGTTTCATTTTTTTTCAAGCTGAAAATCAAGTATTAAGTTTTAAGGATATTATTACCTAATTCAATAACAAATATTACTCACTTATAATTAAAAAACATTTACCATCTAATAATTTATCATTCTTTATCAGTTAATACAGCATCTAGATGCTGTATACACGACACTAGGCCCTGACCCAAATCAATAAATGATTTTGATACTAATTTTCTGGCTGTGTTTGGATGATAAGAATATGGTGTAACTTCGTAATGTCCCGCTTTTTTCTCATGCGAATAATTAACCTTAATATTATTATTGAGAACCTCCTGAATCATTCTCAATAAATCTTTTTGTTTCATTCTCTCAACACCCGTAAGAATAGTATGCTTATTTGAGTATGATTCATCATCTAATACATCCACTGACAAAATAGCAGCGTCAATTGCATGTATATATTCTCTAAACTCCTCACCATTACCCTGATGGTTTATTTGCCCTTCTGTAAGTGCCTCTCTTAACATCTGATACACACCATTGCTCTCATTCGCTCTCTCTCCATAAAGGGAGCCATACCTTATAATAGTGAAGGGTATATCATATCTATCAGAATACTCTTCCACTATTTTCTCAGAAGCAAGCTTACTCACTCCATAAAGACCACCCTTATTGCTAAGTGCATATGCACTGCTCGCATAAACAAATCTGTCTAGCTTTCTTCCTCTGCATTGCTCAAGTATATTGAGGTTTCCTATCACGTTTTGTTCTATGGTAGCTTTAGGAAAGGCAAAAGACTCATCCAGATCCGGAAAACCTGCAAAATTGTAAACCACATCCTTACCTTCAACCGCTGCATCTAAAGTATCGGGTTTCATTATATCGCACTTTAAAAATTCTTGACCGTTTTTTAAATACTTAGATTCCTTAAGGTCAGCAATAAGGACTTTATGGCCTCTGTTAGCGAGCTCATCCGCCACGTAACTTCCCAAAAAACCACTACCGCCAAAAACTGCTACATGCGACATCGACTTTTTTCCTCAACTATTTTATTCACAACTAAAATCAACCTTATTTCGTAAACTCTTAAGCCCTCAATTTACTCTATAAACTTATTTCTTTATCTTAAGATCTGATAAAAAAATTATTTGTTCCCGAATAGTTTTCTATTATGGGGGCGCCAAAAACGGGGGATACCGACTTGGTGTGGACAAACCCTATATCAACCAAATCACCAACGATTTTATCGTGTAATTGCGCTGGTATTTCGAACATCAAAGATCTTACTTTTGGATTGGCCAGTGTTTTCATAGCCCCAGCAACAACAAACTCTTCAACGCCATCAACATCCATCTTGATATGATCAGGTATTGGCAATCCAAGCATCTCTACAAGATCATCCAGTGAATAACCTGGAGAAGTAAGAGTAACTACTGGATCGATTGGCTTCATATAAGCATCTTCTTTGATTTTTAACTGCGCCCCATTTCCTCCAGTTTCCATTGATTGTAAAGGTAAATATAAAGTTTCCAATTTTGATTCGTTAGACAGAGGCGCACAAAATGGAATGATTTTACCCTCAACCTCATTTAACTCGATATTCTTAATTAACCCTGCAATATTTCCTGGCATGGCGTCAAAAGCAAAAATTTTGACATCATTCGCCTTAGCCGCAAAAATAGAGAAAACTCCAATATTACAACCTAAATCCCAAAAAACATCTCCATCTGAAAAGGACCCTATCCACTCAATCGTATCTGGTTCCCTTTTTGTGGCATTCTTTGCTCTTCCTAAAGTGGTAGAACTATTACAATGAAATTTAATACGGCCGAAAGGGCTCTCGACATTATAAACTAAATCTACACTTTGAATAAACTCAGTAGTAACTTTGAAATATAAATTATTGGAAAAAGCCTTTAACACTCTCTCGTACAATACTATTGCTCCATCCAATAGCCGGTGAGATAGCGAGTGTTTTCTGCGGGGAAGTACATGTTCACCCTTCGCCATAATATGCTCCTTTATTGTATAATTGGGGAATAAACCACAAAGCTATTAAGGTCTTTCTCCCAAAAGAATTGTAAATGGAAACAGATATTTTTTTCGGGGCCATCGACCCTAATTATTTTTTTGACCACTATTTTGTAAACTCGTCAAGATTTTTCAATTTAACTTATACTTTCACAATTTATCCATAAAAACTTCTTATGAGGTAAGGGTATTTAAGAACAAAACTCTAATTTTTTACTGTACGTGCTCCAAGCCTTTATAAACTATCTCTGCAAACGTCAAATCATCAGGTTCGTCAATGTCTATTGCTAGATGGGGCGGTATAATAGCGCCGAGCATTTTTCCTCCACCCATATAATCTGGATTCATAATAATCTTTGATGGAAAGACAGCAAATACACCAGCATCAAAATAGGTTTTGCTTAAATCTTGTGAACGAATCAGAAAACTCCCTGGTTCTCGCTCTGTCAATACTTTATCCTTCCCCATGTTAAAACCCCATTCGACTGGCGCTGGATATTTTGCAACACTTAAAACAGGCACCTCTCTATCATTTTCCAAATACAATTCATAAGCCTTACAAATTAAGTCTGCCTTTATTAGTGGGGCACATGGCATTAAAAGAAACACATTGTTGAACTCTTTATTATGCTTTCTATATTCAGTTAAAACCCACCTTACAACTGGTAGCAGCGGTGTTTTGTCATCAGCAAGACCCAAAGGTCGTTTAAAAACTGAAGTAACACCATACTCCTTGGCTATTGATATTGTCTCGTCACAATCTGACGAAACATGAATCTCATCAAAAATATTTGTCCCTAGGGCTGTCTCGATGGAATAGGCTATCATGGGCTTACCGCAAAAATCCCTAATATTTTTTTTTGGGATTCTTTTAGACCCGCCCCGTGCGGGAATAATAACAATTGAACTCATTTTCACCTCACGCCACTTCTAATAACTTCGAGACTTGCTTTGCCGGTATTAAACAATAAATCAATTGTTGACATATATGGCATAAAGCTCTCAAAAAGTTGGCTATATTCAGGATGTTCAAAGCTAAAATATTTAAGGGCAACTTCACTACCGCCAAAACAATTTTCAGGACCCAAATAACCCTCTGATCCCGGCGGAGAAATATAAACTTTGGCACCCACTTCCTCACAAATATTAAGTAGCAACACATCCTTGTTGCCGGAGACAGATAGATTGCTAGCCAAAATTAACTCCGTGCTAATAGCCAGTTGGTTTTTTATCAAGGAAATAAGTGATATTGTTAGGGAACTTAAATGATCATGTTTACTATTAATAATATTCTCGATATCCGGCCAATATTTCTTAAAATGACTAGATTTTGAGTAATTTTGGCCTATCGAGCGACAATGACTTAGTGGAAATTTTTGATGGCTATCAATTTTTGTCTCTAAGATACTTTGACTTCTTTTCCCTTTTGAAATTACTGGAACTGTTAACCACATAGGCCCCGTAGCAGTTTTGATGCGATTCCGCTGTTGCCAGGATCTCCTATCAAATTGCACAATATCTAAAAGTACGAATATGTCGACAGCATCCATTAAACCAAAGTAACCAATCCAAGGTAAATAGGTGGGCTGCATTATTGCAACGGAAGTCATACTTTTATGGCTAACCCTATACCCTGTTCGCCGTAATTATTTCCGTTATAAAACATAAACTCTCCTATCTCATGCTGAACTACTGCTGCGTACTCCATCATCTCGGTATCAAACCCTCCATCAGATACAGACATTCCCACACGATCGTCCTTCCGATCCCATTTTATTCCGTCTTTAGATTCGGCGTACCCAATCCTATAGCTCTCTCCTCTAAAAGAATACCACATTTGGTACAAATCATTTTTGTGCAACACCCATGGTCTCGAAACTGCATATTCACCCTTCTCGGCAAAGTCAATTGCAACCTGTCCATCCCTAACCCAGTGAATCCCGTCTTTTGATTCAGCATACTTAATATGATACCTTGGAATGGCTTTTCCATTCGAGGCTCTCCAACCGGTATTTGAAGTATACCACATTCTCCACAACCCATTTTCAATTAATATATAGTTAGAAGCTGTAAAAAATGGGTCAATTTCGTTCCTCGCCAACACAGGCCCCTTACCCTGTTTTTTAAAAGACTTGCCACCATCTTGACTGACAGCAAGCCCAATCGCTGCATAATACGGCACCCTCTTCCCTTGCATCCAACCAACGTAATAAAGCAGTTTATTTTTTCCCAAATTAACAATACAACTCGGTAGTATTGCGCTGTCATCAAAAGACCCTAACGGCCCAAGAGTTATTAGAGGAGATTGTGTAACTTCAAACACTCGATCGGGGTTGTTCAAATCAATAAGAAATGCACCTAATTGGCTCAAATTTTCTGCATTTCGACCTGCAAAATAAACTCGGCATTTATTAGAAGTCAACACTTCAGGCGTAGGCACCCAAGCATGCGTCGTAACCCAGTTACAGTGTTCTCGTGGGTCAAAAATCAACCCAAGCTTTTTCCATTTCATTTTTAATACCCTTAGTTAGAAAAAAAAGCTCTCTTAATCACTGAAGCACGTCTATCACTGTCGTCAATTATTTCATCTGGTTTGCTCATAACTATAGCGCCATCCTGCAGTTTTTTTGCAACTTGGGCTGCCATTCCAACAAACACGTCGTTACCAAGAGTTATGCCATCCCTAATGCAAGCATTTACCCCCAGAAAACACCTCTCACCAATCAAACAATGGCCTGAAACAACCACGTGAGAAGATATAAATGTATGATTAGAAATTGTTGAATGATGACCTATATGATTTCCACTCCACAACGTTACATTATCGCCGATTTTACAGAATGGTTGAATTGTCTGGTTTTCAAGAATTAGGCAGTTCTCACCAATTTCTACATTTCTGGCAATTGCTGACATTGAGGATACATAACTGGGAAATTCATAGTTCAATAATTTCGCCTCTATATATTTTTTCTCTCTGTCCTTATTCAATTTTCCATAACCTAGAGCTACAAACATCCCATAATCAGAAGGGGGATAGATATCTAGTATTTCCTCAAATGGCACGAGAGGTTTTCCCATAAAGGTTTTTTCATTGGCAAATTGTTTATCAACTGTAAACGCAACAACCTCGTGCTCAGAATCTATAGAAAAATAATAATCTACCAATTCCGCTATGCTACCGTTCCCAAAAATTATAACTTTCAAAACAAACTCACAATCTACTTGTAAACATAAACTGTATATTCCCACAGAGGATAATCATGTTTTAATACTACTCTTTTACCAAGTTCTTCCATACAAAAGTCAAATACCTCCGCTGGACTTTTGTAAAAAAGGTGGGGCTCTTTATAGTCAACATAAGATGTCATCAAATTAAACCCTATACCCTTATTACAAAGTTCAAACATACGCTTAATCATAGCTGAGACGAAACTCCACCACTCCACGTCGCGGGCCTCTCCCTTTACACTAAACAGTCCACTGCTTACAACATAATCTGCTATTACTTCCTCGCGGTTTAAATCAAGGATGTTTGTTGAGTAAAGCGACACACCAACGCCTAACCTCTGTCGTGCACCTGCAATCATAGTATTTGAAATGTCTGTTCCAATATAGTTGGTATTTATTCCAATTTTATTGATATAATCATAAAGATGGGCGAGCCCACATCCCACTTCATGAATTGTGTTTCCCTCCAACCTGCCTAACCCCAGCAACTCCTTAAACCTCAATTCTTGGGTCTTTGCATCTCTCCAATTAACGCCTTGAGGGGAGTCTCCATAAGTTTCAAATTTTTCTTCATAATAGATTTTTGAAAGCTCAATTAAATTACTATATTTTATTTTCTTTTTTTGTGACAAAGCCCGTTTTTGTCCTCTCTTAATTTATTTTAACTTATCCCATTCGATTGCTTCATCAAACTTTATCCCTGACTTGGCAACCCGGTCTATAACAACATAAATGTCTTTTGGCCGAATTCCATTGGGTACTCTTTTTACTGCCAACATCCCTTTAGTTATCCGAGTCCCCGGAGTTATATCCTGCGCAGCAACCAGCCCTTTGTTATTAACTGATAATTGTTCATCCTTATGCGGCGTTGGGTACTTTTTCGACTTGCCGAGCGCTTGCTCTATTTCTCTGATACCTTTCACCATAGAATTAAGTTGATCTGGCTCTATAGCAAAATGATGATCAGGTCCAAGACGCCTCTGTCCTAAGGTAAAATGTTTCTCAATGACTCGAGCACCAAGCACTATTGCAGCAAACGGAATTGTATTTTGCAGGGAATGATCAGATAAGCCAACATTTACTGCAAATCTTTCTTTCAGCCATTTTATCATTCCTAAGTTGGCATCTACTGGATCCGTCGGATAATCAGAAACACAGTGTAGGACACACACTTCTGGATCACCCGACT
>MDTG01074532.1_pt1 | contig 12558 bp, 2 predicted proteins | sample 811421 | NCBI WGS metagenome assembly MDTG01 (sample SAMN05326645, study PRJNA326480) | marine metagenome | isolation source: seawater | place: Pacific Ocean: South East | collected 2011 | reverse complement strand
TTGACATAAACTTTCATATTATAATTTATGTCATTTTCAGTGAATTTTTCAGATTCAAAAACCCCTTTAAATTTATTAGGTATTTCTGGAAAATATGTATCACATTTAAATTCCTCGTCTATAGCCGTGTAATAAATACTATTTATAATATCACTATCTATTAAACTTTTATAGACCTGATCACCTCCTATTAACCATAAATTATCATATTTTTCTTTACTAATATGATTTATATTTTTTACTATTCTAAAATCACCATATCCTCCATTCAATAAAAATTTTTCTCTATCAGTTTCTGGATTTTGCAAAGTATTACTCAGTACATAATTAACTCTTTTAGGAAGAGCTCTAGGTAAACTAAAACAAGTATTTTTACCCATAACTATAGCATTATTGCCATGACTTTGAGTTAAAAATTTAAAATATTTCAAATCTTTTCTTAGCATCCATGGTAGTTTATTATTAATACCAATTCCATTGTTTTTACATGCAGCAACAACAATATTCATAATTATATAATAAAAATATAACTTCTATTTATATAGATGTCAGAAATATATAAAGTTAATAGAGTAATCAATAATGAGATATCGCAAATATATGTTTTTACAGGAGACGAAAGTAAAACAGTAGAAGAAATAAAAAGAGATCGAAATATATTTTCAGCAAAAGAAATACGGGATATAAATGAAAAGAACATACCAGTTCATGTTATAGATGAATACATACATGGAGATGATACTATAAAAAGAATAAAAGAAAAAATATTTATAGAATGCAAATATATTGAAAATTCTACTCCAGATATGATGTATTTATTTTCAATAACAGAAACTAAACTCAATATCGATAAAACATATGCGGATTTAACTCAAGAAGATACTATTGATCTAACTGATAATAGATTAAAACAATTTTTATCGAATATTGTTTCAAATAAGGATACTATAGTAAATAAGAGGTGGAGTTCTTTTTTTGGAAATGAAGAAAAATCTGATAAATACGAATATGATAATTTTAATAAATTAAATATAGATTGGGATAATAAAGTTATTTACACACAATCTATAGGTCAAAAATTAGTAATAAGGAAAAAATATCCGTTTATTGCAAATCCTTTTAATAATGATATATTAGATGATTTTTTGAAAAGAACAACTGATAATATAATAACAACTCAAAATGCTTATTTGTTATTCAAATATTTTCCATTAAAAAACAATAACATTTATTTATGTTTGGTAGATGATGTTTTGAGATATGCTGAACAAAATTCATTAGATGAATCATATTTTTTTAAATTATATTATCCAATTCTACACAAAAATAATGAAAACAAACAACAAGTATTAGATGAAAAAGTAATATTATATCAAAAAGAAAGAACTAGAATAAATAAATATTATAGAAGACTGAATGAAAAAATTGATATATTTTATGATATTCAAAGAATAAATCAAGAATTATTGAATTATCATAATATGGGTATATCATACATATATATTACATTACATCCATTATCATCTATAAAATTACCATTAGAAATATTATTTAAACTAATACATTCTACCAAAGAAATACCTTTGATAAAGTATAATCCTGGTAAAGATTATGAAAATATATACAGATTATTTACAGACGATAACATATCTCTATCTGGTATAAAAATTCCTTCATTATTTGTAAACAATAATAATAGAAAGACAAAAATAATGAATATATCAAAAATTTTAAGTAGAAAGGAATCAATTGGTTTTTTCATAGAATATAATTATAAAAAGCGTGTATTAGATATATATTGCGAATTTAATGAAAATGGTACAATTGAAATTAAATTTGAAAGTCAAGATAACCTATTAGAACAAAGAGAAATAGAAGAAATTATTGATAATGCTGTAAATAAAACTGTTTTAAATACAATAAGAAATTATTTGAAACAAAGTGGATATAACTATATAGATTTCAAAAGTTTAAATGAAAAAAATATTGAAATAAATAGTATGAATTTTGAGACGGTATTAAAAAATGATATTGTTATTGATATCAAGAAATATATGGGATGTATTTCTACTATATTCAATGTAATAGGAGATTCCCTGGAGAAATCTAGTGATATAATTGAATTAATGTATAAAAGAGTGAATGTTTTTCAAGTAATGGATAGTATAAAAGCATTTATAACTACATTAAGACAAAATGGACTAGAAGGATTAGATATAATTACTGCATTAATAGATAATTATCCTAGGGCTGTTCCAAATGAAGAAAAAGCAATCGAATTATTAGCAGAATGGCAACAAGAAGTACAATTAAGAATAGATACATTTGGTGAAGGTAAAAAGGTAATTGAAAGTAATCCCGGATTTCCTACAGAAATTTATATAAAAACCCAACTAGAAGGAACATTTACAGTTGTTAAAATGAACAATATAAATGATATAAGATATTTACAATTTATAATACCGTATATAGATTCACTATTCAAAATAGTTCTTAAAAAAACAAATGATGAATTAAAAAGTAAAATAAATAGAATTTGTAACAAAAAAATAAAAGAACAAGAAATAGTTGATGTAGTTAAGGATATACAAGCAGATAGTGAAAAAACAGGAGCTGTCAAATTTGGTGAAAAGCCTAATAATATGTTAGAAATAGAAGAAGATACAGATGAAGAAGAATTATTAGATATAGAAGAGGATACAGATGATGATGAAGAAGAGGAAGAAGACGAGGTGGAGTTAGGCGATGATATGTTTGGTGATGATGAAATAGTGATAGGTGATGATGAAATAGAACTAGGAGACGATAACTCTAAAACAAAAAAAACACCTTCAAAAGAAGATAGTATTGAGTCTGTCAGTAGTGATTTATCATTACTTGATGAGGATGGATTATCCGAAATTGAAGATAGTATAGACGATATGGAAGATAGTTCATTAGGAGGTGGAGCAAAAGAAGACGGTAAAGTAAAAAAAGACTTGGCAGGACTATCAATATCAGGTGCAAAAAGTATTTTTACAAAAAGATTAAGAGATAATGATGGTGTATTATTTCAAAAAAAGGATACTCCTGGATATAGTTCTTATACAAAAGGATGTCCAAATCAGTATAAAAGGCAACCAATATCTATTACGGATGAAGAAAAAGAATATATAGATTTACGAGACGCAGAAAATGGAACATCTTCTTATGGTGAATTTATTCGATATGGTTCTCCTAGTTCTAAAGATGGAAAAAAATATAATTATATATGTCCTAGATTTTGGTGTTTAAATGATGAACAAGGTAAACAAAGAAGTTTAACATTAGAACAAATCAATAATGGAGAATGTGGCGGATGGAATGCACTTATTCCAGAAAAGGCAAAAAAAGTTCCAAGAAATGGACGCATAGTAGAGTTTACAGACGATAGATTTCATAGAGGTAAAGCCGGAATATCTTCATTATCTGGAGATAAAAAAGATCTTGTAAAGAAATTATTATATAGACCTATGTATCCGGGATTTCAAAATCCAGAAAAACATAAAGATGGTTTATGTATACCATGTTGTTTCCAAACACCTTTTAAACAACAAGAAACAATACCTGAAGTATTTAATGATAAAAAAATAAAAAGAGAAGCTGAGAATAAAGAGAAAGACAACTTCTCATTATTTGGATGGAAAGAAGAAGAACAATTACCATTTATGTTTAAAAAGGTAGGAAGTGAATTTCCTTATCATAAAGATTTAATAATAAAAGATGAAGAAGGTATTAATAAGATTGACTTAGAGAAATTAAAATCTGCAAAATTTTCTAATTTTCGTGATAAATTCTTACAAGTAAAAGAACCGCGTAGTAATAATAGTTGCTTGGAACATAGAGATAATATGGAAGATCAATCAAAACTTAAAAGTGGTCCAGTTGAAAGAGCATTTAATAGAACTCCAATATTCAGTTTTCCACTTAGAAAGAACCAATTTGGTTATATGCAGTATTCATTGCCACAATTTTTAGGGTTTGATAATAGTATTTGTTTTTCAAATAGATCAGGTTCAGACAAAAAATTAAAGAATCAAACATATTGTATATTGAGATTGGGGATAACTAAAAATAAAAAACAATCTTTTTTAGAGTTGATTGCAAGTGTTTATAATTATTATGAAAAAATGAAAAGGTTACCCTCACAATTAAATGATATGACACTGGAAGAACTGAAAATACTATTTATAAAAAATTTAACAATAGATAAGTTTGTAATGGTACAAAATGGTATATTACCAACTTTATTTGAAAATACAAATATAGAAATAGATATGTCTAACTATTCAAATAGTAAATATTTTTCAGGAATTAGAGATGATAATTATAAAATGAAAATAGCAAGAGCTTTTGAAAATTTTAAGAATTATATAAACGATGAAAACGAATATATAGATTATAAATATATTTGGGATTTGATTACAAAACCTATCAATAAAGGTGGTATATTATTTAATAAAGGTTTTAATTTATTAATTTTTAAGGATCCAGATGATGATTCACTTCCTTTGCAAAAGATTGAAATTATTTGTCCAACAAATCATTATGCAAATGAATTTTTTGATATAAAAAAAAGAACCTTAATGATCTTTCAAAAGGGAGATTATTTTGAACCATTATGTAAAGTTCATAAAAGGGGAACAGTTGGGAAAGAAGAAAAAGCAACTCGAGATACTAGTGATTTTGAAGTAAAAAAATTTTTCAAGAAAACTGATTTTGATCAATTTAGTGATAAGTCCAATTTACCAACAATTATTTCAAATATAAAAAGTATTATGTTGAAAACATGTTTAGCTAAGAAATCTTCCAAAAAATATGATTACAAAAGGAATATATCGTCACATAAATTAATAACTATTTTAGAATCAATGAATTATATTGTATCAAACCAAGTAATAAATTACAATAATAAAGTTATAGGTGTAATTGCATCAATTAATCAAGAAACACAATATCTTATACCTTCTAGACCGTCGCCAATATTAATAGATAAAAGTTTTATATTTACAGACGATATACCTATAAATGAGTATATGTCTACAAAAACATTTTTACAAAAATTGTACGAAGATTCACAAAATAAGATACCTTGTAATATAATTCAAAAGATAATATCAGATGGTATGGTCGTAGGATTAAAAACACTGACAAATCAAGTAGTTCCTGTTATACCTACACAAAAATCAGATGTGGTCGATGATATAGAAGAACTAGATACATATAGTGGAAACAATGTATATGAAACAGATAAATATGTTTCTAATACAAAAATAATAGATGAACAGCGTGAATTAGTAATAAAATCATTAGAATTAGAAAACAATTTTTATAATTTGTTTAGAAATACATTGAAAATTATTTTGACTGACAGAAAAAATACTGCAAAAAAAAATAATATATTAACTGTTGTTCAGGATCCGTCTATAACATATATCGAAAAGTTTGAGAAAATATTAACTATATTACATGAATTATTAGATAATGTTATTAATTTTATTGAATTTAGATTGGATACAATAGAAGATTATGATAATATGATTACATGTTTGGGTTTAGATAAACAAAATTGTGATGATACATCTTATTGTTCTTTTATGCGTAAAAATACTTGTATGTTAACTATACCTGAAAATAATTTATATAGTAATGTAGATAATAGAAAATCTTATTTCAATAAGTTAGTAGATCAGATTATTAGATATTCAAAAATTAGAAAATATTTATTTACACCCAGAGAAATATTATCATTTGATTATGTGAATTATAAAATAAATAATAATGAAATAGTTTTATTAGAAGAAATATTAACAGATACTTATTTTGATAATGTTCAAAAATTAGAAAATAATAAATATATAAAATCAAGCAACATATATGATATAATAAATCCAACAAAAGGAATAAATTATTCAACAACAGTAAAAGAGTCAATAATAGATGAAGGTAAAAAGAGTAATGATGATATATTGGATTGTTTGATTCCAAATAGTTTATCTCTTAAATTTCTTAAATCAATATCAAATAATAATACAAATTTTAAAGTTGATCAATATGATTATAATGCAATATGTGGTTTTGAACTTGTTAAAAAGATGATATATATTCATACAAATAAAGAAGTAAGTATTGAAAAAATAAAGAAAAAGTTAATAGAAGAATATTTGAAATTAAACATGCCTTCAACAGAATTAGAATTAAATAAAACTTTAGTATCTAGTTGGCGTGTATTTTCTTATGTAAATTGGTTAAATAGAAATAAAAAAGTATCAAAGGAAGTTTTAAAGAAACCGGATGAAATGAAAAATGACGAAATAAAATTACAAATAGAAAAAGAAACATATATTCCAACAGAAATAGATTTATTCTTATTATTAAAATACTATGAAATACCAACAATAATCAAAATGAAATCTAAGGAAACAACATTATTAAATGTAAATGTAGATACATTAATTACATTTGACAATAGCCCTGAAGAAGTATATGTAATAATTGCATCAAAAAAGAAAAAAGAAAAAGAAAGTCTTACAAAGGCAAATAGAACTTTTTCTCTGTTGAAGATAAAAGATACATATAAAATTCCTGTTGAAATATTGAATAGACAATTACTAGATGGGGAAAGAAGTATGAATGAATTAATTAGTAATTCACTAATATTTCAAAAAGCAAAAAAAGATAAAAAAACAGAACAAGATAGATTAGCACAAGAGAGGAGGAGAGAAAAAACTCAAAAAAAGAAAATAAAAAAAAAGAAAATTAAATTACGATTACCTTCTGAATAATGACATATGGTTTGATATAACAGCACTTCGTTCTTGTACAGTTCTGGAACTTGGTGTTCTAGGTAATTCGCTCGAAGGTGTGAAAGGATTTGTGATTTGTTCTGCAATAGTTGGTAATGTAGATGGTGGCGGTGTTGGATTAACAGGTATAGTTACAGGAGGCGGTGGAGGAATTGTAGAAGGTATATCTGCTGCTGCTGCTACAAAAATAGGTGGAGGTGGAGGATTGCTTCTCCTTCTTCTTGTTCTTTCAGAATAAGGAACATAACGCATTATTTCTTCTCCTCTACTATATCCAAAATCTGGATTATTTTCCAAATATTTATTGAGTAAATCTTTAGTATTTAATTTAGAATCTCTAGATAATAATGGGTTACATGAATATTTATAAAACAAGTATTCTCTTACAATATGTTGCATATTTTTCCAAACATATTGCTTTGTTCTATAACTTATGTTGTTTGTAAATGTTATATAGTCAATATCTTTGCGAAAATCATGAAGCATATTAAGTATTTGTTCCCATTGTTCATACATTAGATTAGAATCCAAGAATGTTTGAATAGTGTCATTTTTTAACATATGGTAATAATCATATGAGAATGTTTTAATAGACATATTAGAATAAAAAAAGTTAGTAATTGATATAGGTATATTAAACTGTGTGTATAATAGTTTAAAATATATATTGTACAAATTATGATGTGATATTTCTAGATTGGTGTGTGGATTTTTTAAAATCAAAGGTTTTGAGAAAAGACCTTGGCTATTTTTCAGTGATTCAATCCAATAATTAACCAAGTCACTTAATCTAAATGTGTATATAGTATTATTTTCCAGAAGTTTTATTTTATATTTAGTTTTGAATGAATCAAGTTTATTTAAATATAAATCTGTATCTACACTAGAAATAATTGCTTTTTTCCATTTCCATATTTTAACAAAAGAAACCAATCTATTTTTGATTTTTTTAGCTTCAAAATATAATGATTCAATTGTATTATTATCATTTTCAAATACAAATTCATTATCAATAATACATTCTTTATATATTTTCACATCACTAGTATATCCTAGACATTGTAAAAAAAATAGACTAAGATTATTACAAGATATATCTTGATTTTTAACTATTTTGTCAATAATTGAATTTATAGCTATCATTTCTTATAATATAAAGTATTGTAAGAAAATTTTATTTTTTTTGAATTAAAAGTCTAAATCATAATCATCGTCGATATCTCCTGTATTATTTGAATTGATATAATTGGTATTACTATCGATTATAATATTTTGTTTTGAGCAAATATCATTAGGATCTTCTATTTGCAACATATCATCAATATTTATTTTTTGTTCTAATTGTTGAGAACCAAGTTTATTCATTTCATCAATATTCAACATAACTTGAAAACTACCTGTTCCATAATAACCTTCTTGTCCACACATAATATTAGATGATACACCCGTCATTAAATCTAATTCTGCATGTCTAGCAGCCTTTAAGAACATTTCAGGTGTTTCTTCAAAACTGGCCTTTGCAATTGGACCAATATCATCATTATTAATACCATGACGGAAAATACTTACCATTTTCTTTGTAGCACACATTCTATCACACAACATAGACATATGATGGTAATTGATATAAGTAGTATCTGAAAATGCTTCTGCGAGTTCGTTGTAAATACATTGTCTAGCAGCTTCAATACCTAATGTTCTATATACTTCCTGAATATCATTACTATATGTTCGTTCCATATCGATACTATCAATTGCTAAAATATCCTTTAAATTACTTCCTACTGTATCTAAAACCCAAATATCTTCAGGAACAAAGTTTCCATCTTTTTCTACCATATAATTTTTAATAGTTCGAATAATAATTTTAGGTATTCCTTTAATACCCTTAAGAATTATATTTTTAAGAATATTTTCTTGAAGATTTTTTAACATATAAATTTCATCGGTTTGATCAAGACTTTTCTTTTTACTAGCTAACATTGATTTTGAATTTACTAATCTAATTCTAAATACTAAATTATCAGCATTTAGGTCACTGAACACACATTCAACTTGATTTTTCAGTGAGTTTGAAATTGCAAAATGAATATCATCCATTGTAACATTTCTGTCCATCATTTCTTCTTTTGATAACTCAATCCTGATAATCCATTTGGAATATTCATCCCCTGATGATAATTCTTCTTTTGTTGCACCACATTCTTCCATAATATTACTGAATTCCATATACTGTTCCATCAATACTTTATCGGCATCAATTAATGTAGATGAAGGTTTAGGGTCAAAACAAATACTAACAGATTTTGTGACATCTTTAATACTTGTATATTCTAATGAATATTTGATTTCTTGTGCTCTTTCTAATTTAGTTTGTTCATGTGGTTTAAGATATATTGTTGTAGATGGTTGTTTAGGATTTTCACTTAATGAAAGTATTTCCTCGATTCTAGGAACACCTCTAGTAACATTACTTTTACTTGCTACGCCAGCAAAATGAAAAGTGTTTAATGTCATTTGTGTAGTAGGCTCACCAATACTTTGTGCACTAACCATACCAACCATTTCCCCAGGATGAACCAATGCTTTATGATAATTCAAAACAAGCGTCTCCATTAACAATACAATAGCTTTTCTATTGAATCTTCTTACCATTAATAGTTCCTTAGGAGTTAAATAATAATACCATGCTAGCCTGAATAAATCAGTAGGTTGTGTTAGTTTATGTTGCATTAAGGTATCAAATGCATCATCTATTAATTCATACATTTCTAATGGTGTAATATTTACAACAAAATTAGACTGTATATTTAATTGGTGTTGAATATTGTTCATAAGTCTATGGAAATGAACAGGAATATGCACAGTAATTGCTTTTTCACTATGAAATACATTATCATTTAGTTTTTTTCTATATTCTATCATATCTACAATTAAGTTGCTAGTTTTTCTTTTTAAATCTTTCTTTTGTTTTTTCATTCTTTTTCTTGTAGAAGAATCATAAGTTGTTGTAAATATAGACTTTGATGTATCATCTTCTGGAACTGCCATATGAGAATAAATTTCTTCCAGAGTCATTTGAGTCAGTGGTATTTGTTGATTTTCTGTTTTTGTAGGATTGATATTGTCATCGCCATATTTAAACTGAATAATCTTATTTTTATTGTTTCTAACTGTCATATCATATGCGACTTTAAGATCTTCTTGTCCTTTAATAAGTCTTCTTTGAATATAACCGGTTTGACTTGTCTTTACAGCTGTATCAATAAGACCAACTCTACCACCCATAGCATGAAAGTAAACCTCTTCAGGTGTTAGTCCTTGAATGAAAGAACTTTCTACAAATCCTCTTGCAGCAGGTGAATCATTAAATTTTGTGTAATGTGGTAGTGTTCTATCTTCAAATCCATATGGAATTCGCTTACCATCAACATTTTGTTGGCCCAAACAAGATATCATTTGAGCTATGTTCAATGCTTTACCTTTACTACCAGAATTAACCATAATAACAAATCTGTTATCTGCTGATAAACTAGTTCTTCCAATTTTTCCTGCATCCTTAGCTGCGGCATTTAATAAACCATTTACTCTAGTTTCAAATTCTACTTCATTACTCTTACCTGTAGAATTTTCAAATACTCCAAGATGCAACTGGTCAATTAAATTATCAACATCTTTCTTTTTAGAATTGACAGCTTGAATAATTTTTTTATTAGTATCAGTATCAGCAATCAAATCGCTAATACCAACACTATAAGCGCTTAATTTCATATACTCTGTAACTATTGATTGAATATTATCAATGAAATCAGCTGATTGTTTGTAACTAAAATCATTAAATATAGCTTGAATAAGTCCTTTAGAACCCTTTCCTAATGCTCCCTTATCCAATTGACCTCTTAGATATTCGCCATTTTTAATTTCAATAATATTATTAGAAGTTTTATTATCTTCTTCTGTTTCTCCATATACACCATTTTTCATTCTACTTGATAATGGTGGTAAAATTTGACTTAGAATTTCAAAACTAGAAATTTGTTTATTTGGATTTTTAAACAATCGTGTATCAACATTATCATAATACATAAGTAAATTCATGGCGTGTCTGGTATCAAAGTTAATATCTTTTCTTGTAAATCTAGTACACCCTAATAATGAATCTTGAAATATACCTACAATTGAGGAATTATTTTGTGGAGATATAATTTGTGTAGGAACAGCTGCAAGATTCATAAGTTCTGCTTGAGATTCTTCATCTTGTGGTTGATGAAGATTCATCTCATCTCCATCAAAGTCGGCATTGTAAGGCTTTGTATCCGCCACATTCATTCTAAAGGTGTTTCCTACTTTCATAACCCTTGCAATATGACACATCATTGACATTCTGTGAAGTGTAGGTTGTCTGTTGAAGAGAACTGGATCACCATCAAGCATATGACGATGAACAATATCACCATTATTAATTGTTATTGTATTTCTATCTGCATATTTAAGAGAAACACTCTCCCCCGTTTTTCTTTGTAATACATTAGCACCTGGATATTTTTCAGGTCCATTTAATACTAGTTTAGTCAAGAATGCTTTGTTTCTATCATTTACACATGTAGGAAATGTAATGTTTTTAGCAATTTTGAGTGGAACTCCTAATTCTCTAATTCCAAGATTAGCATCTGGAGTAATAACACTTCTTGCAGAAAAGTCAACTCTTTTTCCCATTAAGTTCCCTCTTACTCTTCCTCCTTTACCTACCATGCGTTCTTTAATGGATTTAAGAGCTCTACCACTTCTCTGTGCAACAGCAGCAACCCCAGGAATTCTATTATCAATCATTGTTGCAACATAGTATTGTAAAACAGTGCTCCAATCTTCTATAACCTTTTCAGTAGCATTACTTTGCAACTTATCTTGAAGAGTTTTGTTTGCCTTGATAATATTAACGATAATGTGTGAAATATCATCTTCACTTCTTTGTTGTGAATCATGTTTAACAGAAGGTCTTACTGCTGGAGGAGGAACCGCAAGAACTTGACATATGAACCAATCTGGTCTTGACCAAATAGGACTAAATCCCATAAAACTAACATCTTCATCACTAATTCGTCTAAATATTTTAAGAACCATTTCTGGAGTTAGTTTCATAGTTAATTTATCCTTGACTGTTCCATCGGCACTAGGAACCCCGTCAACATTTAACCATTCTGCATATAGATTTGCAAGATCTTGTTTGTAAATTTTTCTTGGTTGAATACATCCACATCCATCATTAGTTTCATCACCACATCTCTTAATTTTACTAGCATGTTGAAATACATATTCCCATCTTTTTCTCAAGTCTAAATTAAGTATATGTTTATGTGTTTCCTTGTTTATTTTAAGTTTACTGCATTTGAAACATACACATCTTAAAACCTTGAGAATAGTTGTAAGATATTGTATGTAGTAAACTGGTCTTGCTAAATTAATATGACCAAAATAACCAGGGGTCTGCATATAATTTAATCCATCGGTTGGACATACCAATCCAGGTTCTAAAACCCCCATCCTAGGATCAAATAATCCATTTATAACAGGTTTATTATTGATATATGTATCTCTTGAGGTAATTTCAGCTACAGAACCTTTCCTTATTTCTTCAGGAGATAACACACTAAATTGTATTCCAATTATTTTAGCAGCATTCATACTGTTTTTACCTTTGTGAGCCATTCTTATATTAATAATAGATATATTTAGA
>MDTG01441627.1_pt1 | contig 12560 bp, 13 predicted proteins | sample 811421 | NCBI WGS metagenome assembly MDTG01 (sample SAMN05326645, study PRJNA326480) | marine metagenome | isolation source: seawater | place: Pacific Ocean: South East | collected 2011 | reverse complement strand
ACTATATGAACTGATCTGTTTTCTTGGCCACTCAAATTCTTCCTTCTGTTGATAATCAACATCGTAAAGATTTTGGTCCAACCGTCTCTCCTGAAAGGTTGTTGCTTGGGCCTGGCCCGTCAAATGCAGATCCTGCAGTTTTGAAAGCACTCTCTCAACCTCCCATAGGTCATTTGGATCCTTTTTATGTGGATTTGATGAGTGAGGTGCAAGAGTTACTTAGATATGCGTGGCAAACAAGTAATCGTTTAACACTTCCCATGAGTGGGACTGGAAGTGCCGCTATGGAAGCAACATTAGCTAATGTTGTTGAGCCAGGAGATAAGGTCCTTGTAGCGATAAAAGGATATTTTGGGCATAGACTTTCTGACATGGCAGGAAGATATAAGGCACAGGTTGAGACCATTCAAAAAGATTGGGGTAGTTCCTTCTCTCTTGAAGAAATTGAAGTTGCTCTGAAAAAACATAACCCTGCTGTCTTTGCAATTGTTCATGCAGAGACCTCAACAGGTGTTTGTCAGCCTATGGATGGGATTGGTGATTTATGCCGAAAATATAATTGTTTACTTTTAGTCGACACCGTAACTTCTTTGGGTGGTGTGCCTCTTTATTTAGATGAGTGGAAAATTGATCTAGCTTATAGCTGTAGTCAAAAAGGATTAAGTTGTCCTCCTGGATTAGGTCCCTTTTCTATGAACGAAAGAGCTGAAAATAAAATGAGTAAGAGAAAAGATAAGGTTCCTAATTGGTATCTAGATGTTTCTTTATTAAATAAATATTGGGGAAGTGATCGTGTCTATCATCATACTGCTCCGGTAAATATGAATTTTGGTATTAGAGAAGCTCTTAGATTGTTAGCAGAAGAAGGCTTAGAAGTTTCATGGGATAGACATAGGAAGAATGCTGAATCACTTTGGAATTCATTAGAAGATATTGGTTTGGAGTTACAAGTTAAAGAAGAATTACGTTTGCCTACTCTAACAACTGTAAAGATCCCTAATGGTGTTGATGGGAAGGCTTTTACCAAGCATTTACTAAATAATTTTGGTGTTGAGATAGGAGGTGGACTTGGTGATTTGGCTGGAAAAGTATGGAGAATTGGTTTAATGGGATACAATTCAACTTCTTCTAATGTAGATAAAATAATAAATATTTTTGAAACTGAATTACCTAAGTTTAGATAATAAATTCCCTTTAGCTTCTTCTCTTTTGTCTTTGAACCAATCTACGATTATTTTGCTTGATTCTTTTTCCATGACTCCTCCTTCAATCAACATTTTGTGATGAGCACTTTTATGTTTCGCTAAATTCATTGTTCCACCAAGAGCTCCTCTTTTGGGATCTTCAGTCCCGTAGATAATGCTCCCCATCCTTGCTTGTATTAAGGCACCTGCGCACATTGGGCATGGTTCCAGATTTACTATCAGAGTACAGCTGTTAAATCTCCAATCATTATTTATCCATGAAGCTTGTCTGAGAGCAACCAACTCCGCATGACCTAAAGGATCTTTCATTGTTTCCCTTCTATTAGCCCCATATCCAATACATCTTCCTTTTTTGTCGAGTATTAATGCAGCAATAGGAACTTCTCCTCTATCACCTATAAGCTTTGCCTTGGATAGTAATCTTTTCATCCAATTGATTTTTTCTTGCTGACTTAGTGAGATTGGTTTTGACAAATTTATAGGTGTTTGGAGAATTATCAAATAAAATAATTACTTAGAGATTAATCATTTTTTTTTAGTTTGAACCGGATCATCCAATACTACAAATAGAGACTTATTTTCTTTGGACCCTTTTGCTTCACCTCACAATTTAGATAGACAATTGCAATCATTACTTGAAGAAGCTTCTTGTGATCTTTGTGATTGGTTGGCTGAATCGGGCAGTCAAAGTCCAATTCCTGATTCATTTGATTTGCCTGAGGTTTCTCCTGGGAAAAAAGGAATTTCTAATAAAGTTTTGTTGAAAGAGCTTAAATTATTAATGAAGGGTGCTTTCAGACCATCTCATCCAGGAGCGCTTGCTCATTTAGATCCACCTCCTTTATCAGCATCAATTGTTGGAGAGCTTATTTGTGCAGGTTTAAATAATAATCTTTTAGCCGAAGAATTATCACCAAGCTTGTCATCTTTAGAAAGAAAGCTAAGTAAATGGTTTTGTGAGAAATTAGGTCTTGGTCAATTGTCAGGAGGTGTTGCCGCAAGCGGAGGAAGTTTAAGTAATTTAATGGCCTTAGTAATGGCTAGAAATATTGCTGGTCTCGGAAATGACCCAAGTGCTGTTTTCTTTGCAAGCGATGATTGTCATGTCTCCCTTTCAAAAGCTGTTCGGGTTATGGGTCTAAATCAAGAATCTTTCCAAAAAATCCCTACTGATGAAAAGGGTAAATTAGATATTTCTTATTTATTTTCTATTTTTAAGAAAATAAAAGCTGAAGGAAAGAAATGTTTTGCGGTTGCAGCAACAGCCGGAACTACTGTAAGAGGAGCGATTGATCCACTGTCTGAAATCGCTCGATTTTGTAAACAAGAAAATCTTTGGTTTCATGTTGATGGGGCAATAGGTGGGATTTATGGTCTTTCATCAATGACTTCAGAACTTTTTAAAGGTTTAGGTTCTGCTGACTCTATAACTGTAAATCCTCAGAAATTATTAGGTATTTCAAAAACATCCTCTTTGCTTCTAGTAGCAAATAAAAGTCATCTCTCCTCTACTTTTTCAACTGGATTACCTTATGCAGAACCACTCACAGGGAATGAATCACATGGAGGAGAACTGGGAATTCAAGGAACAAGATCTGCTGAATCTTTAAAATTGTGGATTGGTTTAAGACAATTAGGTGAGGAGGGTATCGAAAAAATACTTTTGGATTCTATTCAACGAAGATGTTATTTAGAATCAATAATTGATTCGTCAAAATTTAATATAATTTCAGGTCCACTTCATCTTTTAGCCTTCACACCAATTAATTATAATTCTTCTCAAGCTTCAGATTGGTCTATTAAAACAAGAAACTCTTTATTAACTAATAAGTTTATGCTCTCAAGACCAATATATGGAGATAGATATTATTTGAAAGCCGTTATGGGAAACCCTAATACTAAATTTGAAGATTTAGAAAATTTAGCCAATCTTATTAATTATTCAATTATTGATTAAATGAATAAAGATTATTTTAATAAAAAAAATATTCTAGCTCTAATAACAGTTGTTATATCTATTCTGGTTGGGCTTCTTTATTTAGCCTTGGTTTTCGTTTTAGATTTTAGAGGGCCTATGATTCCTCCCCCCTCTGAAGCCTTGATTTCGGCGGTAGTTTTTTGAATTTTTTTTCAACTAATGGATCAATAACTCTTTCATAGGCTCTTTGAATAAAACTTTCAAAATAGTAATCTCTTTTGTTTAAGTTGTAGTGATATTCAACAACTTCTTGAATGCCTCCATCACCCCAATTTTGGTCTTGTTGGAAGTAAGTTATAAAACTTGCTCCAGCAATTCTAGTAAGCCAAGATACACTTACACCCTGAATTACTTTGCTAACAATAAGTGTTGGCAATGTCATACTTAATGTTGAACTGATTAGAGAAACTCCACCATTAACTAAACCCATCGCTGCAAGTGTTTTCCCTACAGAAAGGGCTAAACTCTTTGCTCTTTCTTTTGTCATCTCTACCCCATAGATTTTTGCTATTTCTATTACCATTTGTGCATTTACAGCTGCGGCGGCGAGCATGTCTATAACAGGTAAGGGGGTTAGTATTAGCACTCCGCTACTAATCCAACCATATTTATCAATACATCTTTTGGCTGACTTACTTCTTTGTTTAACTAACAGCCTTCTTCCTTCTTTCCCAAGATTGCTGCATTGAAGTAAAATATTGTCTGCAATCAACTCTTCACCTTCTTCATGTAATATATTTGCTAATCTTCTAATTAAACTATTGATTTCAGGATCAGGTTGATATGGATTTTTACCAGGAATTGCAATAGTTTGAGGCGAGGCTGATGTACAAATAATATCTTCAGGTTTAACAAAATCATTACATCTAGAATTAAGAATTTTAATTAATTTTCTTTCTTCATTCTCTCCTCTTAAATCTATTTTGTTAAGTACAATTATCAGCCTTTTCCCTAAATTAGATAAACTTTTAATCGCTTTCGTTTCTGCAGCGCGTAAGTCACCTTCGATTACCACTAACATTAAATCAGCTTTTCGTGCTTGAAGTAAAGCACTTTTTTCCCTTTCTCTACCTTCTCTACCGGCCTCTAATATTCCTGGTGTATCAATAATTCTTATTCCTCTGGTAAGTCCTTTAAGTTTTAGTCTAAAGGATTCCTTTGTTTTTGTTGATCCCATTTCAGGGCTAACCTCACCAACTATTCTTTTTAACAATGCCCTGATTAGTGATGTTTTTCCACTTGATCCAATTCCAAAAATTACTAATATAATATCCCCTCTTTCTAATTCTAATGCAACTCTATTCTTTTCTTCTTTTAGGGCCTTAACTTCAACTTTGTCATTAATTAATGTTATTAACTTTTCAATACTTTCTAATGATTTACCTGCAGCTTGTTTCTTGCTTCTTATCGATAAATCTATTGATGTCTCCTCTCTTTTATTTTTTAATATAGAATTAATACTGTATTGCAACCATTCAGTTTTCCTGAAATAAACTAAACTACCTATTAGTATAAATGTTATTATGATAGCAGGTATATTTATTAGTCTTATTATTGCTCCAACTAAGCCTATAAATACTAATCCAATAAAAATTATAAATATATAAAATAATATTTTTTTAGGATTATAGCTTTTCATAGATTAAAAATAATGTGGTCTATATTTATTTTTTTAAGGACATATTCAATATATCATTACTTTTAAATTGATCAATCAGAAAACATACTATAGCAATGTTTATTGCTATATCAGCTATATTAAAAATAGGAAAATCAATAGGTACTAGCTCTAAGAAATCTATTACATATCCTTTGAAAAGTCTGTCTATACCATTACCTATTGTGCCACCTAAAAGATAAGCAAGTCCAAGTGAATTCCAATAAGATTTAGGGGGGAACCTTGTTATAAGAGTAATTAATAATAACGAAGCAAAAACACTTATAATAGTTAGAAGCGTTGTTGAGTTACTAAAAAGACTAAATGCAGCACCTTTATTCTTGACAAGGGTGAAGTTCAATAAATTAGGAATAATAGTTTTAGATCTATCAAATCCTAATATTCTCAATACTAATAACTTACTTATTTGATCTGTTAAGATAATATATAATGAATATACTATTATCTTTATTCTCCTTTGCTTAAATGAATTCATTTTAGTATTATTAGACGTCTCAGGAATATTGAAATCAGACTGATTGATATGCATAATAGTAATTGAGTTGGAAATGGTATAAAACTATTTATTAAGATTAGATCAGATAAATTATCTTTCCAGTTCCAAATCGCTTTGCCAATAATTAGGTAAGTAACACCTGTAAGATGAAGAGTGCATAATGATAAAACCGTATAGAATGAATAATTTATTAAATTAGCATTTGATTGCCTTTTGGATAAGAAGCCACATGTCCACGCAGCAGGAATGAATCCTACTAAGTATCCAAATTCATGAGTTAAAATATAACCAACACTACCTCCTCCGTGAAATACAGGTAAATAGAACAATCCTATAATCAGATAAGAAATAGCACATATTATTCCTATTTGAGGTCCGCAAAGAAGGGAAGTCAGAAGAAGCCCTTGAATTTGCCATGTGCTATTTAGTGGAATAATTGAGAGAGATAGGTCTTGTTGAGGTAAAATTACTGATGATGGTATCATTGCGCAAATTATGATTAACATTACGCCCGTTATTGCTTTTAAACCACTACTAAATATGTGCAATGAACTTAATTAGCAGACTTATTAGTATTATTTACAAATTGATTGAGTTGTCAATGAATTAATTGAATACTATTTAACTGTTCATAAAATTATTGATTCATAATGAAATTTTCAATTGGAGAAAAAGTATCCTTACAAGTTCCTATGCCTTATTTGAAGACAGTTGACTCTGTCTCAATGTTAAGGCCTCCAGATCTTGTCTCTCTTGATGAGGTAGGAGTGATAATGGGAATAAGGCCAAAGGATTTATTAGAAGTAAAATTTAGAAGAGGAAATTTCTTAATTCCTTCTGATCGACTTAAGGTTGCCGAGAAAGAAAATGATACTTAATTAATTGTTCCAGCTTTTACTTATTTTATGAATAACTTCTTTGTTGCTACAAGCGCTTAGTGAAGGCTTCGTTAAATATTTATTTGCAGCATCCCTAATCTCTTTACTACTTATACTTTCAAGACGGATTAGGATTTCTTCATCGTGATCTTTTTTTAGACCAATTCCTAAAAGATGAGCTTTGTGCTCCGCTTTTTGACTAATACTCTGCAAGGAGTGAGCTATTTGACCTTTATATTTTATTTTCAAAAGATTTAATTCTTCAGCTGATATCTCTTTATCGATAACCTTATCCCAGCATTCTTTTAGGAGTTGAAGAGTAAGTATTGCTTTCTCTTCAGTAGTAGAAGCGTGCATAATAAATGGTGTTTTACTCTCTCTTATAGGATGGTAAACTCCTGCTTCATAAACTACTCCATATTTCTCTCTAAGGACCTTAAATAATAAACTCGACATTCCATATCCTAAATAACATGATATCAACCTAAGTAAAATATCAGCTTTATTATTATACTTAATCGTTGACTTACCTAGTAGAAGTATGACCTGCTTTGTTTTTAAAGATCTCGTGAAAAGACTACTTTTATCTTTATCTTTAATGCACGATTTATCACTATATTTTTTTCTTATATCTTCTTCTGGATTCATTTTATTTATTTTCTCAAATGCAATTGAATCTTTTATATAATCATCTATATCGATAGGGAAATTTCCTGCGATTACTAATGTTTTTTTTCTGGGAATTAATGAGTTTGCTAATGAAAATAGATGATCTCTTTTTATTCTATTTATATCATCGATTAACCCAAGTGGGTCATGTCCATAGGGTCCATCCTCGTATATCATTTTTCTCCATCCATCAAATGCTTGTTGGTATGTACTTTCCTTTTGTCTTTTAATTGCTTTTATGGTCAGATCTTTTTCAAGATCAATCTGATCTTTTCCTAGAGAGGGTTTTGTAATCATCCAACCAATTAAAGGAAGCAATCTATAAGCGTCACTTCCAATGCATTTAAGGCTTATTAGAAGACCATCTTCATATGTATCGCAGTTTAGAATTGCGCCGGAACTTTCTATTATCTCTGCTAGTTGATTATTATTGTATGGCCCACAACCTCTAAGTAATGTGGAACATAAAATCTGATGAATTCCTTTTTTATCCATTGGGTCAGCCCTACTCCCGTCTTCTATCCAAAGTTTCGCAGCCATTATTTTTTTGCTATTTAATTTTTCTAGAATAATATTCATACTTAAATCTCTGGTTCAGCTATTAATGTAAATGAATTTTCTGGATTAAATAAAGGAAAAATTAATTCATTAAGTCTCTTTGATGTCCAATAAGATATTTCTTTTATTGATTGTAGTAACGACTCGTTCCTTCCCCAAAGTGCTTGGTTCCCTATTGTTGATGCGATTTGATTACTTAACTCTATACCAAAATAAATATTATTTATGACTAATTTTTTTGCACGATCTAAATCTTTTTTACTGTATAAATTTTTGGTTGAATCATAAAGGATTTTATTGACTTCAAATTCAACAATTTGAATGTTCTCTATTGGACAACATACATCTAAAATTATTAATCCACCTTCTTCAAGAATTTGTAAATCTATTTCTATTGATTCTATAATTCTTTTCTCTTCTCTTAATTTTTTAACGATAAGGCTTCTTCTACCTTCGCATAGCATTGTAGCCGCAATTTCTGCTCCTATAATTAATAGATTTTCTTTCGCTGGGGGGAGTTCCCATGCCTTTAATATTCTTCCTCCTTCTAGTCTTGGTATAACTTCTTTTTTATAACCTTTATTAAAAGTTATTTGGTTATCTATACTCTTTTTGTCTGTTAAAGATTTTAATTCATTAAGTTTGCTATTGTTAATTATGGAATGAATTTCGATTGGTAATATTCCTGCTACGCATAAAGTGCAATTCTTACCTATGTAATGATTTTTATGGAATAATTTCATTTGTTTAGGTAACATATTTCTAATGCTTTTCTTGTTACCCAATATCGGTCTTGAATATCTATGAGGTGAACAACATCCCTTTAATAATTTCATATAAATTAATTCATCTGGCTGATCAATATTTTGTGATATTTCTTCTAAAACAACTTCTTTCTCCATCTCAAAGGCTTCTTGCCTAATTTCAGGAAATAATATTAACTCTAATAGTAGATTTAGAGCTTCTTCTGTATTTTCTGGGGGGACTAGAACGTGATAATGTACATCATCAAGACCAGTAGCTGCATTACTACTTCCACCTAGGGATTCAATCTTTAAATCGAATTCTCCTTCTTTCAGGTTTTTGCTACCTTTAAATATCATATGTTCTAAGAAATGTGCCATTCCTTCTTCATCTTTCATCTCATAATTACTTCCTCCCCTGCACCAGAAGTCAATACATGTCAATGTTGAGTCCTCCATATTAGCTACAACACATGTAGCACCATTAGGCAATGACCATTGATCGACGTTCATTCCAAATATTTTAATAGTGGCTAACTTTTTATTTTATATGAATATATACTAATTAGATTTATCTTTTATCAATTCGATGGTTTTTAATTTCTTTAATTGTATAAAAATAAACTTTAGACTTAGATGCTTTTTCTCTCTATATGGAAATTTAGCTCTAACTAATTTTATTAATATTATCTTTTTTCTTGACAGAGGTCTCAACTTCAAATCTAAGTGCTTATTTCTCTTGCTTTCCTTTGGAACTTTTTTTTGCTCTAAATAATTATATAATATTCTTTAAGCATATCTATAAATAAACAGCCTTTATTACCTCTCTTTAGTTCCTTTTGCCCGAGTTATTAGTTTTGAAGTCAGATTTTTGCACTCAAGGTAAATTGCATCCTCTTTTGCTTGAGGCTATCAAACTTATAAAAAATAGAATTAATGCTTTTTCTGATCTTAAATCACTAATCGTTTCTCCAAAAACAACTGAGATCTATAGGAACCTAAATAACGAGGAATTATTTATTGTTAACGAGTTTTATAAAGCAAAAGGTTTTAGAAAAATACATTTGGAAGTCGCAAAGCTTGGAAACTCATTCCAAATTCTACATTGTGTGTTTTTTCCCGACCCATGTTTTGAACTACCTATATTTGGAGTTGACTTAGTTTTTAGTTCTAATAATATTTCTGCTGCCATTGTTGATTTGTCACCTGTAGGTGAAGATATGCCTCATCTCCTTGTTTCTCAAATGGAATCATTAGATGCTCCTAAATTTAAAGAACCTAGAACGCTCCCAGATTGGGGCTATATATTTTCTCCATATGTATGCTTTATTCGTCCAGTTAGTTCTTTTGAAGAAAAATCTTTTTTATCACTTATCGATCAATATTTATCAATATTATTATCTTTGGTTGCAAGTGTAAGATCAGATGAAACTAATTCATTTGATACGATTAATCGACTTGAATATCAAAAACGATATTGTTCAAATCAAAAAAGAAATGATAAAACTAGAGTTATATTGTCCAAATTCTTCGGTTCATCTTGGACCGAAGAATATATAGATAAAACCCTTTTCTCATGTTAGAAATGTCCAGGAAAATCAATTTAAAATTCTTATTATTTTTCCTTATATCACCTTTTTATCTTATCCTATTTTATGGATGTAGTAATAAAAGATTAGAAGAAAATAAACTTCCTAGCAATAGTCAATTTGTAGAGAGGATCGAATCAGTAGCTGCATTAGGTCAGTTAAATCCACTTGGTGAGGTTAGGAAATTAGCAGCTCCTACGAGCGGAAAGGGTGGAACACCTCGATTATCTAAATTATTAGTTAAGGAAGGTGATCCTATTCTTAAAGGTCAAATATTGGCTGTTTTTGATAATCGACCAAAACTTGAAGCTGATTTGAAATTCGAACTAGCTAATTTAAATTTAATCATGAATGAAATCAGAATCCTAAAAAGGGAAATTAACAGATATAAAGTGCTTGTTGATAAAGGAGCAGAAGCAGTTATTGTGTTAGATAAGATGAAGGATGATTTGCTTATTTCACAGACGAAGATTTTGAAGATTAAATCAGCTATTAATTCAATTAATTTTGATTTAGAACAAACGCAATTAAAAAGTCCAATTGATGGAATTGTTCTTCAAGTTTTGGCTCGCGAGGGTGAGAGGCCCACTTCCTCTGGTGTCCTTAATGTTGGTGCGAACCAATTAATGGAAGCACTAATTGAAGTTTATGAATCGGATATTGATAGAGTTGAAATAGGTCAGGTTGTTGATTTGAGTAGTGAGAATGGTGGATTTAAAGGCTCATTAAAAGGTCAAGTCAATTTGATTAGCCCACAAGTTAAGCAAAGACGAGTACTCTCAACTGATCCTACTGGTGATGCTGACTCCAGAGTTGTTGAGGTTAGAGTCAAGCTTGATAAGACATCAGTTGCAAAGGTTTCTCATTTAACTGGATTGAAAGTTATTGCCCGTTTTCAGCCAAAGTGAAACAATATAATTTTTTAAAAAAAAGGAAAATACCTCTTGCTTGGCTCTTGCTGACAAGACAGCCCTTGAGAATATTAGTAGCTATAGCTGGAATATCTTTTGCAGGAATATTAATGTTTATGCAATTAGGTTTTCGAGATGGTTTGTTTGACGCAAGCGTCACAGTTCATAAGCTTTTTGACGCTGATCTTGTCTTAATTAGTCCTCGTTCAAAAAGTTCAATAAGTATGAGTGGTTTTCCTAGAAGAAGATTAGTTCAAGCAATGGCACATAAAGATGTTATTGGAACAACTGCGGTTAATTGGAATTTTCTATTGTGGCGAAATCCTGAGAATTTATCGACAAGAGCTATTCTTGCTTTGGGTTTTGAGCCAAGTAACCCCCTATTAGTTGATTCCGATTTTAAAAGGAAAGCTGAAACTCTTAAGAATAAAGGAAGAGTTTTGTTTGATGATTTATCTAGAGAAGAATTTGGCCCTGTATCTTCTTGGTTTGAATCTGGCCGCTTGGTTGAGACTGAAGTTGCCGGTAAAAGAGTAAGAGTATCTGGGATAGTTAGTTTAGGGCCTTCTTTTGGCGCAGATGGAAATCTAATAACTAGTACAGAAACATTTTTAGGATTATTACCTGGTAATCCTCCAGGAAGTATAGAAATTGGTTTGGTAAGGCTAAGGAAAGGATCTGATATTGAAAGTGTTGTTCGCTCTCTGAATTTAAATTTACCTAGCGATGTTAAGGTTATGTCTTTAAAATCATTTATAGATTTTGAGAAGAATTATTGGAAAAGTAGCACCTCAATTGGATTTATTTTTACATTGGGTGCAGCGATGGGGTTCGTTGTTGGTTGTGTAATAGTTTACCAAATACTTTATAGTGATGTTAGTGATCATTTGCCAGAATATGCGACTTTAATGGCGATGGGATATAACTTAAGAAGTCTTCTAGGAGTTGTTGCTAGAGAAGGTTTTATTTTATCAATAATAGGATATATTCCTGCTTATCTTTCAGGTCAAGTATTGTATTCGTATGTTAGATCTTCAACTAGATTACCTCTTGAAATGAGTTTTAGTAGAGCCTTTCTTATTTTCTGCTTGATACTTTTCATGTGCATGGGATCAGCCTTTGCGGCGATGAAAAGATTGGCTGATGCAGATCCTGCTGAGATTTTTTAATGAAATAATTTAATATTATATAAATTATTTATGAATAATTCTAATAAAAATACTTTAAAAATTGTCTCTTTAAATCATTGGTATGGTCATGGAGAGATGAGAAGACATGTTCTTCAATCTATTTCAATGGAAATTTCTCCTGGTGAGGTCGTTTTACTTACTGGACCTTCTGGTTGTGGAAAAACTACCCTTCTAACTTTGATTGGAGCACTTCGTAAAGTTCAAGATGGAGATGTGCAGGTATTTGGGAAGCAGCTTTATGGTGCTAGCAGGAAAACTAGGCAAAATCTTAGAAAAAACATAGGCATGATTTTTCAGGGGCATAATCTTTTGAGGTGTCTTACCGCTGAGCAAAATGTCCAAATGGGCGCTGATCTTTTAAATGGTTTTTCTTATAATGCTCGAAGGGCACAATCTAGAGAATGGCTGAGAGCTGTTGGCTTGGAAGATCACATGTCTAAGCTCCCGCAAGATTTATCAGGTGGACAAAAACAGAGGGTTGCTATCGCTCGCGCTCTTGCTGCAAGACCCAAATTATTATTAGCGGATGAACCAACTTCTGCCTTGGATAGTTCAACGGGCAGAGAGATTGTTGATTTATTAAAAAAATTAGCCTTAGAACAATTTTGTTCAGTCTTGATGGTTACTCATGATCCGAGAATATTGGATGTAGCAGATCGTCTCTT
>MDTG01132160.1_pt1 | contig 12562 bp, 9 predicted proteins | sample 811421 | NCBI WGS metagenome assembly MDTG01 (sample SAMN05326645, study PRJNA326480) | marine metagenome | isolation source: seawater | place: Pacific Ocean: South East | collected 2011 | reverse complement strand
CCCGCCTCGCCGCGCGTCGAGACCCAGAGCGCCGCCAGGCCCCCGAGCGCGACGGCCAGCGTCGCCCCCGAGCTCGAGCTCGTGCTGACCTCCCCGCGCGAGGAGCGGAGCACCTCGGTCGAGCGCCTGGTCACGCTCCGCGGCCGCCTGAGCCCGCGCGAAGCCGGCGTCGTGATCCGCGCCCAGGGAGTCAGCTACACCACGAACTCCACCGGCAGCTTCGAGCTCGAGGTCCCGCTCGAGCAGGGCTGGAACCGGGTCCGCGTCGAGGCCCGGCGCGGGGACCTGCCCGTGGCCTCGACCGAGCGTTGGATCGCGCACGGCCCTGAGTGGTACGTCGCCCAGCGCCCCCCGCCCCGGCTCCCCGACGGGCTCGAGATCGACCCCAAGCAGCGCGGCGTCTACCGCTGGACGCGGGACGGCAGCGAGCTGGTCTACGTGGCGCCGGTCGCCGACGCCCAGATCGGCGACGAGCTGAAGGCGGGGATCCGCCTGGGAGGCTGGGAGATTCCCCCGCCCCGGCGAGTGACCCTGAAGCGAGGCTTCTTCATTGGCCGCTACGAGGTCACCTGGCACCAGCTCGACGTGTGGGTCAAGGCGACCCAGCGCCCCAACATGCCCAACGCCGAGTTCCGCTACGACGCGACCTCAGCCGGCCTCGACATGACCCAGCTGCAGGAGCTGACCACCCCGGTCCGCGTCCAGGACCCCGCCACCCCCTACCACCGCTCCAACTTCCAGGAGGCGCGCGACTACTGCGCCTGGGCAGGCCTGCGCCTGCCGACCGAGCTCGAGTGGGAGCTCGCGGCCAACGGGGGCGACGGGCGGCGCTTCCCCTGGGGGGGAGAGTCCTGGGACGAGCCCGGCCGTATCAACCGCCTCGGGCCGAGCGACGGCCATCGCTTCGCGGCGCCGGTGGGCTCCTTCCCGGACGGCGCCTCGCCCGCGAGCTGCCATGACATGCAGGGCAACGTGTGCGAGTGGGTCGTGCCCACGAGCCCGATCCCCGAGGAGAAGGTGCTCGAGCTGCGGCGCAAGCGGCGCAAGGCGCTCGAAGCCCAGAACGTGGCGCCTGCGCGGATCGACGCCGAGGTGGCCAAGCTCCAGGCCACGCTCTTCGGCGTGGTCAAGGGCGGCAGCTACCTCGAGGATCAGGAGTACGCGTTCGCCAACGCGCGCCGGCGCTTCCCCTACCGCCTCGCCCGCCAGGACGACGTCGGCTTTCGCGTCGCCCTCGACGAACCCCAGGAGCAGCCATGAAGCACGAGCTCGCCGTCGCCCTGCGCGCGGTCCAGCGCGCGGTCCGCCTGACCCGACGGGTCCAGCCCAAGGCCCAGGGAGACGGGCCCGGGGGGGTCGCCCTCGACAAGGACGACCAGAGCCCGGTCACGGTGGCCGACTTCGGCGCCCAGGCGCTGGTGTGCGCGACCCTGGCCGAGGCCTTCCCCCGCGACCCCGTGATCGGCGAGGAGAGCGGCGACCAGCTGCGCGAAGCCGGCAACGTCGCGCTCCTGGCCCGCGTCACGAGCGAGGTCCGCCGCGAGGTGAGCGAAGTCGACGCCGGCCAGGTCCTGCGCTGGATCGACCGCGGCGGCCAGCGTGAGCCCGCACCGCGGGCCTGGACCCTGGACCCGATCGACGGGACCAAGGGCTTCCTGCGCGGCGAGCACTACGCCGTCGCGCTCGCGCTCCTCGCAGGCAACCAGGTCCAGGTGGCCGCGTTGGCTTGCCCGCAGCTCCCTTGCGGCGAGCACACCGGCACGCTGGCCTGGGCGATCCGCGGCGAGGGCGCCTTCATGGTGCCCCTCGACGAGCCCGAGGCCGCGCCGGTCCGCCTGGCGGTCGCCCAGCGGCCCCTGCCCGAGGCGCGCCAGCTCGAGTCGGTCGAGCCGGGCCACCACGACCGCGAGCGAGCCGAGCGCCTGCGCAGCGCGCTGGGGATCGAGGCCGAGCCGGTCCGCCTGGACAGCATGACCAAGTATCTGCTGCTGGCCCGCGGCGAGGCCGACCTCTACCTGCGCTTCACCCGCGAGGGCTACAAGCAGAAGATCTGGGACCACGCCGCGGGGAGCCTGCTGGTCGAGGAGGCCGGCGGCCGCGTCAGCGACCTGGCCGGCGGCGCGCTCGACTTCGGGCTAGGCGCCTTGCTCGACGCGCCCGGCGGGCTGATCGCGAGCCACGGGGGCTGGCACGATCAGGTCCTCGCCGCGCTGGCGGAGTAAGCGCTCCGGCGCGAGCGTCTCGCTACCTCAGGACCCCGAGTCCTTGGGGGCCTCGCTCGTCTCGGCCGGGGCGCTGGCGCCCTCGGCCGGGGCGCTCGCTGGGGCCCCGGCGGCCTCCCCGCGGACCTCGGTCGCGTCGAGCACGCGCGACTCGAGCGGCTCCTGGGACTCGTCCTCGATCAGGCCGAGGCGCTTGGCGCGCCGGCGCCACTCGCGGCGGGCCAGCTCCTGCATGTCCTGCACGGCGTCGACCTCGTCCACGATCTCGAGCCCGAGCAGGGTCTCGACGAGGTCCTCGAGGGTCACGAGCCCCGCCGTCCCGCCGAAGCGGTCGACGACGAGCGCGATCTGGCTCTGCTCGCGCAGGAGCGCGTCGAACACCTTGAGCAGGGTCGCGTCCTCCTTGACGAGCTGAATGTCGCGGCGAAACTCGCCCAGCGGGGCGCTCAGCTCGCCGCGGCTCGCGCCCAGCAGGACCTCGCTGACCAGCACGTAGCCAGTGATCTTGTCGACGGCGCCCTTGTAGATGGGAATGCGCGAGAAGCGGATCTTCTCGCGCGCGAGCAGCTCGCTGACCGGCGTCTGCTCGTCGAGGGTGAAGAGCACCGTGCGCGGCGTCATGATGTCGCTCGCGGTCAGGGAGGTGAAGCGGAACAGGCCCACCAGGATCCGCGACTCGTTCTCCTCGAACACGCCCTGCTCGGCGCCGAGGTGCGCCATGGCGCTGATCTCCTCGCGGCTGAGGCGCGCTGGGCCGTGCGCTCCCTTGCTCGTGAAGAGCTTGGTGATCTTCAGCTCGATCCAAATGATCGGATAGAAGACCTTGTCGAGGAAGTAGAGGCAGGTCGCGACCAGGGGCGCCAGCTTGCGCCAGTAGGCGGCCCCCACCGACTTGGGGATGATCTCGCTCACGATCAGGATCAAGACGGTCAGGATCGCCGAGAAGATCGCCAGCGAGCCGGAGCCGAAGGCGACCTCGGCCTGCGCGCCAGCGCCCGCGGCGCCGATCGTGTGCGCGATCGTGTTGAGCGTCAGGATCGTGGCCAGGGGCACGTCGAGGTGCTCCTTGAGCTCCTTGATCCGCGAGGCCGAGGCCTTGCCCTCCTGCGACTGGCGCGCGACGTAGGCCGGCGTGATCGAGAGCAGGACGGCCTCGGCGATCGAGCACAGGCTCGAGACGCCCAGCGCGAGGAGCACGAAGAACACCAGCAGCACGAAGGCGGTGTGGCGCTCGGCGTCGGTCGGCGCGTCGGCGGCGAAGAGGAGCAAGAAGGCCAGCGGATCCACGGATCCTCCGGAAAGAGGTGGGCTCGACCCGCGCGGGGAGGCGCGAGGAGCGGCAGCTTATAGCAAGGGGAGGCCCGTCGGGCCGAGGGTCGCTACACGCCCTTCTTGAGGCGCAGGCCGAGGTTGTCCGAGAGCCGGTCGACGGCCTTGATCTTCTCGACCACGACGTCGACGTTGTACTCGACCCGGCGGAAGGTGATCGTCTCGTCGTCGACGATCACGTAGCAAGAGCGAGTGTCGTTGTCGCGGGGCTGACCGACCGAGCCCACGTTGACGATCAGCTTGTTCTTGTCGCGCGTGTAGACGAAGTTGTGCTCGATCTCGGCCGGGGTCACGTAGTCGAGCTCTTCGTTGATGATGCACGGGGTGTGGCTGTGCCCCACGAAGAGCACCTTGTCGAAGCTCTCGAAGATCTCGTCGAACTTGTCGTAGGCGCCGTTGTAGATGTCCTCGCGCAGGATGTACTCGATCGTGGGCTGCCGCGGCGAGCCGTGCACGAAGTAGAGCCCGTTGGTCTGGAAGCTGAGGGGCATCCGCTTGAGGTAGGCCCAGCGCTCCTTCTCGAAGCCGTCCTGGACCTGGACCTCCTCGCGGGTCCAGTCGATCGCCTCGCGGGCCCAGGCGTTGAAGTTCTTGGCGCCCTTGAGGACCGCCTCGTCGTGGTTGCCCATCAGGCTGACGCGCACGGTCTTCATGGTCATGGCCATGACCTCGCGCGGCTGCGGGCCGTAGCCGACCACGTCGCCCAGGCAGATGATGTCCTCGACGCCCTGCGACTTGATGTCGGCGAACACGTTGGTCAGCGCCTCGACGTTGCTGTGCAGGTCGCTGATGATCGCGTAGCGCTTGGAGACCTTCTTGCTCATGGGTCCCTCCCCGTGTCCCTTGACCTTAATCCGGAGAGGAAGGGGGAGCAACGCGCGAGACGGGTTAGGCTGTGGGTTGGAGAGTGCACATGGCCAAGAAGCGTCGCGCAGACAGCTACAAGGACCAAGCGCGCCAGACTGCCGGCGGTCAGAACGATCGCGACCGCGAGCAGATGTTCTTCGGCGCCTCGCCCACCGAGCGCAAGGACTTGCGCGAGACCAAGGACAAGAAGGGGATTCGGCTCGACGACCTCGACCTCCACGCGGCAGACGAGCGCGAGCAACCCAAGATCGGCCAGAACGTGCGCCTGATCGACATGGCCATGGACACGGAGGCCTTCGCGCCCGACAAGCGGCTCCAGCGCCAGGCCAAGGTCAACGAGCGCCTGCGCCCCGAGGAGCGCGGCAAGCGCCCCACCGGCCAGCGTCCGGCGGCGCGCCCCGGCCAGCGCCCCCAGCCCGGCCGCCCCGGCCAGCGCCCGGCGCCGCGCCCCGGCCAGCGCCCCCAGGCCGCCCGCCCCGCTCAGCGCCCCCAGCCCGGTCAGCGCCCCCAGCCAGGTCGCCCGGCCCAGCGCCCGGCTCCCCGGCCGGCCCAGCGCCCTCAGCCGGGTCGCCCCGGCCAGCGCCCCGCCCGCCCCGGCCAGCGCCCAGGCCCCGGCCGTCCGGGACCTCGCGGCCCCCGCCGGCCTCGCCCCCGCTAGGGCTAACCCTTCAGCCGGCGCGTTCGGCCAGGGTGACCTCGGTGCGCTGGACGTAGTCCACGCGCCCGCCGCGCGCGTTCCGTTCGAAGCTGGCGCGCAGCTGCGCCAGGGACTCGACCCGCAGCGGACCCTCGGCCGGGAAGTAGCTGGCCGAGCTGAGCCGCCCCTCCACCTCCTCCCAGGTCAGGGGGTCGGTGTTGTCGAAGGTCAACTGGCGCGCGTCGCGGAAGTAGCGGCTCTCGGCCGGTGAGGCGCTGCGGAGGTCCGAGACGCGCTTGTGCCCCTCGGCCAGGGTCTGGCGCTTGCCCGCCGCCACGACGGCGGCGTAGTCCTGCATGAAGGGGGTCGTGGGCTGGCGCACGTTCCAGAGCAGGGCCAAGCGCCCGCCAGGCCGGAGCAGCCGGTGCGCCTCGGCGAGGGCCTCCTCGAAGTCGAACCAGTGGAAGGCCTGCGCGGCGCTGACCAGGTCGCAGCTCGCGGCGGGGAGCCCGCTGGCCTCGGCGCGTCCGTCCACGTAGCGGGGTCCGCCGCCCGTAGCCTCGGCCGCAGCGCGCATCGCGGCGTTGGGCTCGACGCCGGTGACCGCGGCGCCCGCGCGGGCGAAGGCGCGGCTCGAGATCCCGGTCCCGCAGCCGAGGTCGACCACCTCGGCTGGCGAGGGCAGGCCCTCGAGCGCGGCCCGGAGGGCGGCGTCCGGGTAGTCGGGGCGGAAGCGCGCGTAGGCCTCGCTGCGGTCGCCGAAGTAGTCCGTGACGTCCATGCCCACCTTCTACCTGGGAACTCTCGCCGCCGCGTCGGGGTGAGGGTGGCGGAGGCAGCACCATGCGACGCACCCGCCGAGAGCAGCTCGAGCAGCCCAAGCCCGACCTGACCCCCATGATCGACATCGTGTTCAACCTGATCGTGTTCTTCCTGGTGGTCTCGGAGCTGAGCAACCTCCAGGTCGAGCCGATCAGCCTCGCCAAGGCGGACCAGGCCCAGCCCCCGCCCGAGCGCGGCGCCGGGATCACGCTCAACGTGCTGGAGGACGGCGCGGTCTCCCTACGCGGCGCGAGCTACATGAGGTCCGACCCCAGGCTCGGCGCGGCCCTCGAGCTCGAGGCCCTCGGGCATCCGCGCGAGCCGAGCCAGGCCGGCGAGCCGCCCCCCTCGACCTTGCGGGTCAACCTGCGCGTGGACCGCGAGGCGCGCTTCGGCGCGGTGCAGGAGGTCCTCGAGCGCTGCATCGACCAGGGCCTCTACAAGACGACCTTCGCCGCCGACCCGAGCCGCTGACGCTGGCGGAGGGCCAGGCCGTCGAGGTCGGCAGCGGCGAAGCCTGGAAGCCGGACACGATCCGGCGTCGTCTCGACCACGCCGTCCAGCTCCAGGGCGGGAGCTGGACCTCACTCGCCAAGCTGCGGGTCGCGGCTCGCTAGCGACCCGAATCCCCGACGAGTCCGGGCCGGCGAGGATCGGGCAGGGTCGGGCTAGCTGCGCTGGCTGCGGCGGAGGCGCCGCCAGTGGATCCGCTCGGTGCTGCTCGCGATCCGCTGGGCTCCGCGCGCGATCAGGTAGGGGTCGAGCTCGAACTCGACCTCGCGCACGCCGAGCTGCTCGAGCTCCTCGGCCAGGGTGCGCTGCCCGATCCGCGACACCTCCTCGGTGTCGCCGAGGACCACGAGGTGGCGGAGCAGCTCGCGGCGCTCGTCGCGTGAGCGCCCCTTGAGCAGGATCCGCAGCGAGACCGCCAGCTCGCGAGCCTCGCGGCCGGCGATCTGGCGCACGTGGTCGTGGTTCTGCAGGCGCGCCCCCGAGCACAGCCCGACCGACGAGCGCTCGGAGTCGACGACCAGCAGGGCCTGAAGGCTCGTTCGCTCGAGCCCCTGGGCCGCCGCGCGCAAGGAGCTGACCACCAGCACCGCGTCCCAGCCTGCGTCGCGACCGGCGCGGACGAGCGCCTGGCGCTCCTCCTTGGTGGTCCCGCTGGGCACCGCTACGCAGGCGTAGACCGTCGAGGGGGTGGGGAGGCGCAGCCCGTAGGTCGTCAGCTCGACCCAGTCGGCGGGGGCGCTGAGGCGCTCGGCGGTGATCGAGGTCTGGCCGCCGTTGCTCGCCTGGACTGCCACGGCCCGGCTGCTGGCGTGCACCCCCAGGAAGATCCGCTCGGCCTCACTCACACCGAACATTGGCCCAGAGGAAGCACGATCGACAAGGGTTGCGCCTTGTAACGCCCCCTAACCCCTGCGCGCCCCAATAGGCTCTAGCGCGCGGCGCGGTGGGCGTAGGCCTCGGCGACGAGGTCGCTGAGGCTCTCCTCGTCGAGCGCGCTGAGCTCGACGCGCAGCGCGGCCAGCTTCTTGCCCCACCACTGCTCTTCACAGCCGGCCCACTCGGCCGCGAAGACGCGGATCTGCTCCTCGTCGAGCATGAAGTTGGCGTGCTCGGGATCTGGCACGGTCAGGAAGATCTTCCCCCCGACCCGAAACGAGGGCCGCCCGTGGTGCGGCTCCTCGCTGGCTTCGGGGTGGCCGAGGGCCAGGCGGCGCAGGGTGTCGAGATCGCTCATGAGTTTCCTTACGATCGGCGCGTCCTGAAGACGCAACGCACTGCCCATCATGGCCCAAGAGCCTTAGCATGTGCCCTCTCGCGCGCTCCCCAGGAGACGACCCCATGCTGCCTTCCCCGCGTGCCTTCCTCCTAGGCGCCCTGATCTGCCTGCCCGCCCTGGCCTCCGCCAAGGAGAGCTGGAAGGACCTCCGCGAGCAATACGACGCCGCGCGCAAGCGCGTGGCCGAGTCGCTCGACGAGGAGCTGCCCAAGGACGAGGAGAAGCTCAAGGCCTACCTCGAAGAGGTCAAGAAGGCCAAGGACGGGCTGAAGGCGCTGCCCGCCAAGATGCTCGAGAGCGACGGCAAGAAGACCGTCGACTACCTGATCGAGCAGTCGCTCCTGAGCGAGGTCCCGGGCGTCGCGACGGGCGCGCTGCTGAACCTGCGCCGGGTCAAGGACCGCAAGGCCGTGCGCCAGCTGGTCAAGGAGACCGACAAGGCCAAGGACCCGCGGATCGCCAACCTGCTCACGGAGGTCCTCGCCGACGTCAAGGACAGCTCGGCCGGCTCGGCCCTGCTCAAGGCGATCAAGGATCGCGACGTCGGCCGCCGGGCCGCCGCGGCCCGCGCGATCGGCAAGCGCGGCGACAAGGACCTGGCCAAGTCCCTCAAGCGCTTGCTGCGTGACGACTCGCTCGTCGTCCGCTACGCCGCGGCGGACGCGATCGAGAAGCTGAGCGGCCAGCGCCCCGACGGCTTCCCCAAGGCCCAGGCCGGGGACTTCGGCCTGCCCGATCGCTTCAACTACGACCGCGTCGTGTTCCTGGTCGACGTGACCAGCGAGGCGCTCGAGGCCAGCTTCGAAGACCCCCTCATCAAGGAGGAGGAAGAGGAGAAGCAGGGCGAAGAGAAGGAGGGCGAGAAGAAGCAGGAGGGGAAGAAGAAGCAGGAGGGGAAGAAGAAGCAGGAAGGGAAGAAGGACGCCAAGCAGAAGGAGACGAAGCCTGTCAGCCCTCACCAGCTCGTGAGCGCGGCCGTGAGCGACGCCGTGGGGCGCCTCGCGGACGACAGCCGCTTCCACCTCGCGCTGTTCAGCGGCTCGAGCCAGGCCTACCAGAAGGGCTACGGCAAGGGCGGCAAGCGCGAGGTCGAGGCCGTCCGCTCCTTCCTGAAGGGCGCGCGGACCCGCAGCCGGGACCGCCGCCTCGACAGCGCGCTGGCGGAGGTCCTCGACCTCGAGCCGCGCCCCGACGTGATCTACGTGTTCCTGGTCGGCGCGCCGAGCTACCGCGCCCGAGTGGCCATTGACCGCACCCTGACCGAGGCGCAGCGCAAGCTCTGGGGCCGGGGGATCCAGGTGAACGTGGTGCGCTTCGTGGCGCCGCCGGCGCAGGCCGCCCGGACCGAGGGCGCCCGCGCGCTCCAGCAGGCGAACGAGGACGCCTACGGCAAGTTCACCAACGACCTGGCGAGCATGTCGGGCGGCAGCGAGGTACGGATCGACCTGACCCGTCACCAGGAGAAGAGCAAGGACGAGGGCAAGGAGGACGAGGTGGCGCTGGCCGTCGACCTCACCAAGCCGATCGGCCGCCAGGATCGCAAGAAGGTCGAGAACTACTTCGAGGGCCTGCTCACTCAGACCGCCGAGCGCGAGCCGACCAGCGACGAGCTGAAGCTCGTCGAAGAGCTCGCCGCTTGCCCCGACCCCAAGCTGGCGGCGCCGATCGCGCTCGACCTGCTGCTCAAGGGTGGCCCCGCGATCTCGGCCACGGCGGCGCGCGGCCTGGCCGCGAACAAGGAGCCTCGCGTGCACGCGGAGGCGGTCAAGCGCTTCGTGCGCGAGCGCAAGCCGGCTGGCCGGATCAAGCTGATCAAGGCCATTGGCCCGGCGAAGAACCCGACCGTGACGGGCGCGCTGATCAAGGCTCTCGGCATGCTCGAAGGCGACCAGGCTCGAGTGGCGTGGCGCATGCTCTCCGCCCGTCCCGCCGACGAGCTCAAGCCCGAGAAGGGCAAGCTGACGCGGCTGGCCAAGGGCCTGGAGGGATTGGCGCGAGCCTACGCGAACGAGGCCCTCGCCAAGGCCGCGGGGCGCCCCATGCCCCCGCACGCCGGGCTCGAGGTCGCCGAGGGCCACTTCCTCCCCGAGCGCTTCCGCAGCAAGGGCGTCGCGATCATCGTCGACAGCAACCAGAAGATGGGCGAGGCCTTCGCCCACGTCCCCAAGGCCAAGCCCAAGGACGAGGGCAAGAAGAAGAAGAAGAAGCCGCGCCGCGGTCGCAAGCAGGAGGAAGACAAGGGCGAGGAGAAGAAGCCCGAGACGGAGCCCGTCTCGCTCTTCAAGGCCGTCCAGAGCGAGGTGGTCCGCGCGATCGAGGCCGTCGGCAAGGCCGAGGGTCGCGCCAACGTGTTCACCACGGGCGGGCGCTCCTGGAAGAGCTCGGCCGAGCAGCTCAAGCCTGGCGCCGGCGCGGAGATCGGCCAGTGGCTCGAGAACCAGCGCCTCGGCAATCAGCGAGACATCTGGAAGCCGCTCCAGCGCGCGCTCAGCGACCGCGCCGTGGAGCAGATCTTCCTGATCGTGTCGGGTCGCCCGATCCGCACCGCGGGCGCTCGCGACGTCAAGGATCTGCTCGAGCGGGTGCGCGGGCTGAACGAGGACCGCGACGTCTCGATCGACGTGATCTACGTGCTCCCGCCCGAGGCCAAGGAGGCCATGGCGCAGGCCCGTCGCCAGGACGAGCTCAACTCGCTCGACGCGCTCTACTCGCCTCTGACCAGCAACAACCGAGGCAAGGTCGTGATTCGGACCACGCTCGCCACCCTCGCCAAGAAGCCGAAGGCTCCCTAGCCCCGCGCGCGTGGCCGATCCGCTGACCGTCGAAGACCGGTTCTTCCTCCGGATCGCGCTCAAGAATCGGCTGCTGAACCAGGCGCAGGCAGAGACCGCGGCCCGGGCAGCAGCCGACCAGAGGGCCCCGATCGCGCGGGTCGTGCAGACCCTTGGTCTGCTCGACACGCGCCAGATCGAGCGCGTCCGCGAGGCCATGGCCGCCAGCCAGGTGATGCGCCTCGACGCGCTCTTCGGCGAGATCCTCCTCGAGCAGCGGCTCGCGACGCGCGCCCAGCTCCAGGAGGCCTTCGCTGAGCAACGTCGCCAGCGCTATCGGGCCCGGGTCGGGCACATCCTCGTCCGCCAGCGGGTGATCGCTCCAGACGTCCAGCGCCGCGTGATCTCGGAGGTGATCCGCCGCCTGCGCAGCCAGGAGCAGGAGCAAGCGCAAGAGCAGGAGCAGGAGCAAGCGCAAGAGCAGGAGCAGGCCCCGCCGCCTCCGTCCCGCAGCTCGGACGACCTCTTCGGCTCCTCGGTCGAGGAGTCCCGACCCCTCTTCGACGAGAGCGTGAGCGAGCCGATCCCGCTCCGCGACGACAGCGTGAGCGAAGCGCTCCCCCGGCCTGAGGAGAGCGTCAGCGGGCCGATCTTCGGCTCGACCCTGGAGAACCGCTCTCCGCTCTACGCGCCGAGCCAGGAGCGGATGGCGATCCCGCTCGACGAGACGCGCGAGGCCGTCTCCTTCAGCCCCTTCGGCGGCGACTCGTCCGTGTTCAAGGACGTGGCCCAGAGCTACGAGCCGGTCGAGAAGGACGACCTGACCCAGAGCGCGATCGCCGTCGACCTCGACGGCGAGGGCTTCGACCTGCAAGCGGATCGGGCCTTGCTCGAGAGCGACCTCAAGGACTCGATCGACCGCTGGGCCGCGGGCGACATGAGTCAGGACCAGTCCGGCTTCGTGCTGGAGCGCGAGGACCTCGAGACCGAGGGCTTCGTGGCCGAGGAATACGTCCGCCGGCGGCGGACGCGCGCCCGCCTCCTCGCGGCGGCCCTCGGGGCTACGGCCCTCGCGGTGGTCGGCGTCGCGGGCGTGCTCGGCTCGCGCGTCTATGGCAATCAGAGCCAACTCGACGCGGTCCAACGCGCGGTGGCCGACGCGCTCGAGGAGCCGGACCCCGCCCAGCGCAAGGCGCGCCTGGAGTCGGCGGCGGGCATGCTGAGCCAGGTCGGGACGCTCGGGGTGCGCAAGCGCTCGCGAGCTGAGCTCCGGGAAGCGATCGAGTGGGCGCTCCTCGAGGCCAAGGCGCAGGGGCGCATCGCGGGCGGCGACCCGAGCGGCGCGCGCCAGCTCCTGCTCGACTCCCGCGAGGAGGCGGGCGAGGCGCACCAGGCCGAGCTCGAGGAGTTGCTGCAGCGCTGCGAGCGGGAGATGCGCCTCGCCAAGGCCGAGCAGGCCCAGTCGAAGGAGGATTGGGGCCAAGCGGTTCACTTCTACCGCGAGGCGGCCAAGTTCGGCGACCCCGGCGCGGTCGCCAGCCGCGCGCTGGAGGCGATCCGCGCGCGCTTGCAGGAGCGCCTACAGCAGGCCTTGGCGCGCGCGCGCCGGACCTTGAGCAAGGGCGACGAGGCCGCCTACGCGGCGCTGGCGAAGCTGCTCCAGGAGCACTTCACGGGCCCGCCCGATGTCGAGCAGGTGGTCGCGGACCTGGCCTTCCGCCGCGCGAGTCAGCGGGGCCTCCAGCTCGCTCGCTCCAATCGCCTGCGAGCGGCGGAGACGGCCTTGAGCGAAGCGCTCCGCCTCAGGCCGCGCGACCCCGAGCTGACGCGTGAGCTCGAGGCGGTGCGGCGCAAGCTGCGGGTTCGTCAGCTCGAGGTGGAGGGGCGCAAGGCGGAGGGGGCCAGCCGCTTCGACGACGCGATCACTGCCTACCGCGCGGCGATCGAGGAGGGGGCCGACTCGAGCACGCGGCGCGCGCTCGAGGCGGCGATCGAGCGCTGCCGAGGCAAGAAGAGCGCCGCGACCGAGGCAGCCCAGCGCCAGCGACGCTACGAAGGCAGCCTGGCGCTGCTACGCCAGTCGAAGGTCACCGACGCGATCGCCGAGCTGGGTCGGCTCTCGAGT
>MDTG01346446.1_pt1 | contig 12563 bp, 17 predicted proteins | sample 811421 | NCBI WGS metagenome assembly MDTG01 (sample SAMN05326645, study PRJNA326480) | marine metagenome | isolation source: seawater | place: Pacific Ocean: South East | collected 2011 | reverse complement strand
CAGCCACACAAGTTTGCATACTACGAGTGTAGCAGTCTCGACCAAAGACCAGAGTGGATACCACCACTGAATATAAATTATGCTGGTATGGAGTTTGAAAGCACAGAACCCGTTCCAATAGAACTGCACACATGGTTGTTTGATTGGATAAAACAGCCCGACTACAAACTGTTGTACTTTGTAAATTCTCCAGAAGTGGATACACATGTATTGGATCTGCAAAAACATTTGATTGAAGATGTGGCTCGTAAAGCAAGTGGCTCACTGTTGAAAATACAAATTAGAATGAAGTGCCTAACAGATCCACAGATAAGTAGAGTAAAACAACTAGAGGCAATCACAGATTGTCCAATAAGCAAATCGGTGATAACAATATGAGCATCTTAGTAGCCTATCGCGGTTCGCCGCAGTTAGAAGAACAATTTGAAACAGATGGTAAACCACACCTTTTCCTTCGAATTCGGCCTCCCAAAGACGGCAATGGTTTGTATGGATCCTGTGATGCTACACATGGACCAGAGCTAACAGAGTATCCAGATCCTAAAGAATGTACATATGTGGGCATGCAACTGATGCAAGGTTACGACATGGCAACCAACCAGAAGGAGTTTGTTGAGTATCTAAAAGATTGGGTCAATCAACCACAAGACAAATATTTGTACTTTGCTAATTCAACAATAGAATCTTATGTTGAACTTGGGATGGATATACCCGAATACAGTCCTCATACATTGGACTGCGAACCTGAGTTGTTGAAATACATAGCGGAAAATCATCGTACAGGAACGTTGCACATGCAAATCAAATACAAAAGACGCTCTCAAAATGATCTTACTTACGACTTGTGGAGAAATCATATGACATACGAATACTACAAGAGTATGAAATGTCAAATGACGCACAATGATCAATTTGCAAGAAGCAGTTGACAGAGTAATAAAAGTATATTATACTGACTGTACTGGGATATATACAGAACCCACCAAACAAAAGGAAATGAAATGTCGACGAGTGTTTTTGAAAAGAAAGACCGTGACCATACAAAGGCTCTCGCCTTTTTGGATCCGGATGGTGGCGTTGATATCCAACGCTACGACACATTGAAATATAAGCAGTTTGATAAACTAACTGACAAACAACTAGGATTCTTCTGGAGACCTGAAGAAGTTGATGTGCTGAAAGATGCCGCTGACTTCAAAGCACTCACAGAACATGAGAAGCATATTTTTACGAGCAATCTGAAGAGGCAGATTCTTCTTGACAGTGTGCAAGGTAGAGCACCAGCAGAAGCATTTGGTAGCATTGTAAGTTTGCCAGAACTTGAAAACTGGATCATTACTTGGACATTCTCAGAAACAATCCACAGTAGAAGTTATACACACATTATCAGAAACGTGTATTCAAACCCAAGCAAAATCTTTGATGAAATGATGGACATTGAAGAAATTATGGATTGTGCAGATGACATTTCAGAATACTACAATCAGCTGATTGAAATGAGCAAGTGGTACAGCTTGTTGGGTGAAGGCACACATCAGATCACAAGCAACCGCGAAGCACGTAACGTAAAAGTTGACTTGTACGAACTAAAGAAACTGTTGTGGCTAACACTTATGAGTGTGAACATACTAGAAGGTGTGCGTTTTTACGTGAGCTTTGCATGTAGTTGGGCATTTGCTGAACTCAAGAAGATGGAAGGCAATGCTAAAATTATCAAGTTTATTGCACGTGACGAAAATGTACACTTGGGTAGCACACAAACACTGCTCAAACTATTGCCCAAAGATGATCCTGACTATGCTAAGATTGCTGAAGAAACCAAAGACATTTCAACAAAACTGTTTGTAGATGCAGTGGATCAAGAAAAAGCATGGGCCAAGTATTTGTTTGCAGGCGGTAGTATGATTGGACTCAATGAACAACTGTTGAGCGATTACATTGAATGGATATGCACCAAGCGCATGAACGCTGTTGGACTAAAGTCACCTTACAGTGTGCCAACTGCAAATCCACTACCATGGACACAAAAGTGGATTGCTGGTGCAGATGTACAAGTGGCTCCGCAAGAAACTGAAATAAGTAGTTATGTTATCGGTGGAGTGAAACAAGACGTTTCCAAAGATACATTTTCAGGATTCAAACTATGATAGAAATTTGGGGCAAACCCTTGTGTCCGCATTGCGATCAAGCCAAAGCGTTTTGTGAGCGCAATGGCTTTGCGTACACTTACAAACAATTAGACGCAGATTTTACCAGAGAACAAGTGCTAGAAACTTTTCCAGGTGCTAGAACATTCCCACAAATTATTGTAGGTGGCACAAAGATCGGCGGCTATGACAAATTGGCAACTTATGTAGAAGAAACCAATTACACAGGAACAGGACACACATTATGATTATTGACAAACCTATTGCAGACAACGATATTGTTAGTGTAAAACTAATGAGCGGTGAAGAAGTAATAGGCAGAATTGATCATAGCAACAAAGCCAACACAAGGCTAAAAAAGCCTTTGATGGTTGCTATGACTGCACAAGGTCCCAGCCTTGCACCATTTGTGTTTAGTGCAGACATCACCAACTTACCATATGTTGACATCAACACGCACAGTGTTGTAACAGTGGTAAAGTCGCACAAACCATTTGCAGACGCATACTTAGAAGCAACTACAGGACTGGTAGCACCAACAAACGCCTTGGTTGTGTAACTAAATACACATATGGCAAAACAAGTTCACAGAAGAACAGACGGAAGATCATGCGGGGCAACAACCACCGTTGGGTCTCCTGACGTGTTTGTGGAAGGCAAACCTATTACATGGAATGGTGCAACCAATTCACATGGTGGTGGTGCAATAAAAGCTAGCCAAAGCACAGTGTATGCAAATGGCATTGCTGTGGCACGTAGAACAGACAGTGCTAGCCCTTGTCCATATGATCCACTAAATCCGCACACCAATCCTAGTTGCACAGGAAGTGCAAGCACAGTTTATTGTGGAACTGGCTAATGAGCGATTTCAATCAATTACAAGATTTCAACGACTATCTAGACACACGGCATCATGTGCAAAAAGAAATTGTTGCTGGCAGTGAAGACACAGGCAGAGTTGTAATCAAAGCAGAACACAGCTACACCATGCGTGAGTTGTTGTGTAGTTTGTTGGCTGGCAAAGGACTAAAACTTCCAAACGTGCAAATGTGTTTGAGCTTCAACATCAAAGGTTTGTTGGGCAATCCAAACATCACAGGCGCACTACAAGAAGCACTGCATCAAATGAATCAAGCATTTGATGAGTTTTTGGATCACACCAACATTGACAACGTACTAAACAGAATCAATGCCGCTATACAAGAAGCCGCACAAATTGCAAACCTAATCAACTTTTGTGGTACACCAATTGCACCAAAAGCAATTCCAAACATGTTGGAAGGTGTTATGGAAAGTTTCTTGGGCAAAGGACAAGACTTGCTCAATCAGGTTGGTGGTATTATACCAGAAAACATTGGCGGTTGTGCTAGTTTAGGACAAGACGGAAGTTTCAGTTTTGATCATAACTTGTTCAGTGGCGGAATACTCAAAGACATTGGTGATACACTTGCAAGTTTTGGAAGCATACCTTCACAACAAATGAACACATTTACAAGTGCGCTCAATCAAATACAAGGCGAATTCACTGGACTAATGGCCAGAGAAAACCAAGCCGCAAATGGATTCACAGGATCAAGCACGTATAGTGCAGGCGGATCACAGTTTACAAGCACCACAAACACTGAAACTCTCAGCACTGATGTGGTATACGAAATAGAAACATTGGGTGATACAACACAACTACAATGGAACAGTGTTGCAGGCACCACAGGTATTACCTACACTGTGGGCACAATATTCAAAGCAACAGGTGGTAGACTTGCCGCTGGAACTGGTGGTACAACACCTGGCACAGTGCGTGAAGTAAACATGGGCATGGGTGTATTGCACAATGCCAACACAGCAGGTGTACAGGGCAATGCTAGACTTGCCAGCAACATCAAAAACGCATACGATCAAGTAGGCGGATATCCTGTTATTGCACAAGACGGAACAGTGTATGCAAATGTATTTGAACTGCTACTTGAACCAGAAATGCTGGGCAAAGTAAGAGACAGCGAAGATCCTACAGTTCTAGCACAAACACAAACTCCTGTGTATGATTACTGTGGCAACATTATTGGATACACATTCAGCACAACACAGGGCACAACACAATCAAGCACAGGTATTGCACCTACAACAAGCTCATTGACAGGCATACTCAGGGAAGAACAAAAACCAACTGCTATGGACACACAACTACATACAGTGCGTCCAGGCACAAAACTAAAAGAAGGACATGTAACTAGTGTAAACAAGCAGATTCCTAAAGTTCCTAGTTACACAACGGCACAAAGAAATGAACTAGATTGTTCAAATGGCGATATGATACTAAACACAGACACAAACGAATTTCAAGGCTTTATAAACGGCAACTGGGTCACGATAGGCTCATAAAAAACAAGACATTATGGCAAAAAATCTTGGCAAAAACTCTTGACAAAGCATCTTACTTGTCGTATATTATATAGTATGATGTTTTATAAACTAACAAAGGCAATATTATGGCAAAGGTAGAAAACAATGAGAAGCGCAATATGTGATGACGGAAAGCGCCGTATCCTAGCAAAGGTTGAGGTACCAGTTGGTGCAACTGATATAACCTACTATGCACTAGCGCATCCAGAGATTCTAAACAACGACAATCCAGAAAACAAATTGGCAGAATTGAACAAAAGGCAGATTTTTCTTTTGGCAAAAGAAACCCTACGACGGTGGGGTACTGAAGAACCGTTTGAACTGGTAGTACAAAACTACAAACGTGAATGTATAAACAAACTAGAACAACATGTTACAAGTTTGTTTCCAGAGATAGACTAATTACTTCTCTACTTAGCTCAGTTGGATTAGAGCAACGGTCTTCTAAACCGTAGGTCACAGGTTCGAGTCCTGTAGTAGAGGCCAATAAATAGGACGGTTGGCCGAGTGGCTGAAGGCGCTCCCCTGCTAAGGGAGTATACGTTGATAGCGTATCGTGGGTTCGAATCCCACACCGTCCGCCAGATATGCAGGTGCGATACAGTTGGAGAGGTATGCTGGTCTCCAAAACCAGTGCGTAAGCTGAGTAGGTTCGAATCCTACCACCTGTGCCAAACTAAGTGGGTGTGCCCGGAATTGGTTACGGGCCGGATTGCAAATCCGTGTTATGCTGGTTCAAGTCCAGTCACCCACTCCAAAGAAAGGAACCGCAATGACAGGATTATTTTTAGTAGTCGCATTGGGTCTTTGGGCAAATGAAAACACTGAGTTTCTCAACACAGTGCAAGCCCAACGAGCAGATGGTTATGTTTGGAACACTATGGAGTGCAGAGCTCCAGATGAGAGTGTTCCATACCTAGCTATTGAGACCCCGCTTGGCAACAAATATGTTTGCAACAAACTGGAGAACTAGTGCGACTTATAATTTATACATGCCCTGGGCACCAGTTCAGTGAGTTTGTACCTTGGCTGATCAACAACAGCCCAGATGTTACTCACAGTCAACAATGGAACGAAGATTCTATTTGGACACCATACGAAAGCAGTTTTGGCGAAGGATGGGAACCAGCTGAGTCACAGTGGACCATTGCTGACGACATGCTCAGAGGCACGTATAAAAAAGTTGCAAGAGACATGAAATCAACGTTTCCTGAAAATTGGTTTCGTTTGTTTATGCAGACATGTGTGGACACAGATGTTAGATGCATATTTGTAAACAACGCACCTCAAAACATACCAACATGGACAGCACAGTGCAGACTTTGGTTTGCTGAAAACCATCCAACAGTTGATGTAGAATTTGCAGGACACACATTGGACCTGCGAGGTTTGGCCAATCCAAGTTTGTATTTTATCAAAGAAGGTTATATATTTGACGATGATGGTTATGTGTATGACGACCACGATGAAGAAGGTGCAGTGTTGGATTACATTGCCAAAAATCTAACTGGTGCACCAAACATACGAGCACGAATCAAAAACAAACACGCAGGCAGACAAACTGAACTGCTGAAAATGTACAACTACAGCAAGTTTGAATATGTAACAGATACAAACACTATTGTTGATAATCAATGTTTGTATGAACACATTGCTGAAATAATTACCCCTCCCAACAACTATGATGATCTAGTAGCAGACTACTGGTCACGCAACAAACCCAACGACCGACTAGACGATTATCTACGTACATTGTTATAAATACCTATAGAGAGGGTATTCAATGGACGTTATAAGTCTGATTGGAGAAGTAGGTTTTCCTATAGCAGGCGCATTAGCCGCTGGGTATTTGGTTTTCCTAACAATCAAATTTATATTAGACGGTGTTACTGGCTCCGTCAAAGGCCTTGCAGGTATTGTAAAAGGCTTGGACAATCGTGTGCAAACTATGAACAACGACTTGATCAAGATAGATGCACTGATGAGTTATGCGCTAAATGTTCGTCCTAACGTTGACCGACTCGCCGCCAATGAAGGCAAAGAAGACGCACGGAAAGACTAAGGAGAAAAACCATGATGTGGTTAGACTATACACTAGATCAAGCCGGAAAAAACTTTACAGTCAAAGGAGACTGGGAAGGCGAAGTAATGGGCTGGCCTCGCGAAGCAGACGGGGAATATAAAAAGGAAAACACACTGTACCAACCTGGTGATGTATTCATAGTAAACGAAAAAGGTTGGCTGATGTTCCAGAAAAATGTCGCTAAAGTAGACGAGTAGTATGGACGTTGCAGAACTAATCAGCGACTTCGGTTTTCCAATTGTTGCCACACTTGGACTTGGATATTTTATATACTATATCTGGGTCTGGAGTACAACCGTCATTAGACCTGTACTCAATGCGGCAATGGCCGATCTGATTGACTTGGTGGATCGTATCCGTATGTTGGATAATGATATGATCCGCTTGCAACAAAAACTACAAATGGTCTTGGAATTCAAAGAACAATATGAAAGAATGACAGGGCAGAAGCTGGACATTGACTTAGATGATATTGAGAAAATTAAAGATTCTAAAAATACCACACGAGATGAATAAGCCACTATGGAGTTGCACAGAAGTTGCAATATGGTTTCTGTTGGGTATTTTAGTTGGTTGTATTTTGGGTATTTGTGTTATTGAAATAATGCACTAGTAGTCGTGTAAGCAACTCTACATTGTGTTCATGATATATCCGGACTATGTCTGCCAATCCATCCGTGCGTATATCGTATTCAAAAAAATCTACCAGCTCTTGTATTTCACGTGGATGTTGTTCTACAAAAAATCTCTTGTAATTTAGAAAATGTATTCTAGTGCCTTGCCGGTGCAGTCTACGCAGTACTGCTCGACCTCTGTGTTCTTCCACATGCACAACATCATTGTATTCATGATGTCCGTAGCGACAAAAGTTTTCAACTTTCTCCACATTCCAATCCAACCATCTAGGATCGCCCACACGTTCTTGTGTGTATCTTGGACCTAGTTTGAACACAACACTTTTGTCTGTTATTTTGATTGTGTGTTTTTTGATAAGGTTTAGTATGTCCCATATGGTTTGATATTCTGGTCCTTCAATCCACACAACACTTTTGCCTTTGAGCTGTTCAAATATTGTTCTATAGTTGGCTTCTTCAGGATGCCACGTGGCAATATCCCATTGGGTAAGTGATTGCAGTCTCCAATAGTTTGTGCCAAACTCATTGGTTCTACTGGTAGTAGGCAACATTTTTTGTTGATGTTTTGTTAGGCTTTGGTACATTAGTAGCCAAGCAAGAAAGTTTCCACTTGCTCCAGCATTGTACACAATATTGTAGTTATTTGGTTGTAGCAATAAACACACCATTCCAGTCTTGAGGTAAATCTTGTGTTTTCATATATTCACAGCGTTCTATCCACATGTCGTAGTAGCCTTCCATCTTGTGATCAAAATGATCATGTAGCATTCTACATTTTGCAATAGCATCGTCAAATCTTTGCGCACGATAATCTTCGTGCATTTGTTCATGTTTCTTTTGCGCACTTGACCATACAGGTCTTACGTCATCCAGCACAGTCCATATGCCTATGCCAACAGTTTTACCTTTCACAGCAAGGTCATCTACTTTGAGGTAGAAGAAGTCGTCTTTGGTGCCTTGGTATGTTGCGTCTCCAACAAGTAATACACATCCGTACTCTTTACATTTGCTTTCAATACGAGCGGCTGTACTAACTGAGTCTCCAAGGACATCATATGAATGTCTTTGTGTACTACCCATCTCTCCCAAATAGCCAAGGCCAGTATTGATACCAGCACCCATACCAACAGGTGGCCTGCCTTCACTGGTGATTTTATCATTGAACACCTCCACTGCTTTCAACATATCCAATCCGCATTGCACCGCTGTTCGTGGGTGATTGGGATCATCTATAGGAGCATTGTGTACATGCATACTAGCATCACCTATGTACTTTATAACCATACCATCTGCATCAAGTATTGGTTGTGTAATAGCATCCATGTAGCCATTCATAATTTTTGTTAGTCCTGCAACATCATCTCCAAAACTTTCTCCTAGTGGAGTAAAGCCACGCAGGTCACTAAAACAAATTGACACTTCTTTTTTCATACCTTGTTTGATCAGTGCAGGATTTTCTTGTAGCATGCGCACAACTGTTGGTGATGCGTATCCAGCAAACTGTTTTTTGATCTTTTGCTTTTCAAAGAACTCTAGCACAAAACGTGCAAACACAGCATGCAAGCCTACTACAACTGTTGCCAACAGTGGCATTGTAGCATCAAGCAAGTACAAATAGTTTGTCCAAGCATACCAACTAGCATAAACTGTGCCACCTGCAAACAAAACAATACTCAAACCTGCCAACCAATAGGGAGCATAACGTCCTAGTACTACTAGCAAGAAGCCGATACTAAATGTAGCACCAAGCTCTGCTAAAAACGCCCAATACGGACGAGATATAGTGTCTCCGTCCATGATATTCTGTAATGATACGGCACTTGGCATATAGTTGTATTGTCCGCCTTTTGGACTTGCTATGATGCCACCTATACCATCTGCTTGTGCGCCAATGATAACAGTTTTGTCTGCCAGCATATAAAAATGTTCTTCTTCTGCGGCACTTATAGTTTCAAACTCTTTGTTCCAACGTAGCCATATTCTAGCATTAGGATCTGTTTGTATAATAGGATAACCAGGCACACGCATTTTGTCAATGCCACCTGCATTTGATTTTACTTGATAGCTGGGCTCGCCTACAGCAACACGTATAACTTCTATGGCCAGTGCAGGATATACATCATCACCTATGCGCATCAGCATGGGCAAGCGTCTTACCACACCATCTATTTCAGGCACTGTGTTGAGTACACCAACACCATCTGCGTATTCGCCAAACTCAGGTATTGGTCCTAGCATGCCTTCCCATTCAAACAAGAACGGAAGTGGATCACCTATTTTGGCAACGCCTCTGGGCACACCATTTTTGTTTGCGCCAAACGATCCGTTCTGTGCAATAACAACACCATTGCCAATCATAGCGTCCAGCAACTCTTGATCACCGCCCAGCCTGTCATATTCTGAGAACAGTATGGGCAACACAATTATGCCTGCACCTGCTTCACGTAGTTTCCATATGATGTCTGCTAGTACATCACGCTTCCATGGCCATTGTCCATACTTTTCAATAGCATGTTCATCAATGGCAACAACTGCAATATCTCTGCTTTGCACAGTTTCATCAAATGTTTGTAGGTAGTCAAAGCCTTTTAGTCGTGCAGTTTCAACAAGTGTGCCGTTGTTGTAATGCACAAGGCCAACCACAATAGCCGTTACAAAGGCTAGTGTCCAGTGTGTCAAATATTTCATACTGTTACTTAGTTGAGTTTGATGAGGAACTCTATGCCAAATATATGGCCCTTGGTTATGGTTCCATCGCTTTGTAGTTCACCACCTGGGCTGTAAAAAAGTCTAGTACCACTGGGCATTGTGTGATACAATCTACCAAATGGTTGTAGTGTTTCCAATGCTTCGTATCCTGTTACTATGCCAAGTTCTGCTGTGATAGGACCAGCATCATAAAGATAACTTGCATACACACTAAGGTTTTCTTCGCTGTTGTAGTATGCACCCACTGCACGGTTTTCACCTTCGTATCTAACTTGTGGGTGGTATCTGTTGTAATCGCCTGCAAATTCAATGTGCGATGATAGTGCTATTCCTAGTAATAAATCCATTAGTTTTGTACCACGCTGAGACTGCAACCTGCACTGTTGGTGCATATGCCTGTCATGTTGTATGTTCTGTCTGAACTGCCTGTTTGATCTAAATCCAAAGTGTAGGCTCCACCTGAATTGGTCAGGTCTATGTTTGCTGTGTGCGATCCATAACGCTGAAACACATCAACATCATGTCCGTCATTGCTGAGAACTATGTCTGCAAACTGTTGATCTGTGTTGCCTCTTTGCAGTAGTTCCACAGTGTTGTCGTCACCATCAATCTCAATAAAACCATCGTGGTTGCCACCTCCACGCTGTGTGTGTTTTACTGTGTTGTCATCTCCAGTGATGTAGTTGGCTATGTGCAACCCTCCATTGCCGTTGTCATCTGTTTGATAACTGGCAAGATTGTTGTTGTCTCCTGATACAATCCAATACACATCATTGTCACCTGTTTCGTCTGTGTCTACATTGCCTGCTTCGTGTTTGCCCAACCAAGCACGTATTGCATTGTTGGTGCCATTTACTGTGACTGTAACACCATTTTCGTCTTGTGAATGCACTTGTACATCAATGCTGTTGTCATCGCCATTGAGCACTTCAGCATATATTGTGTTGGTGTCGCCTCTTATTATTACTTGTATCTCATTGTTTTCATCACCACCATTGCCTATTTCAGTGTGTGTTGTGTTGCTGTCACCTTCAATGTCCACACTCATATCATTGTTGTTGCCGTGGTTGTCCATTGCACTAACATTGTTGTCTCCGTCCTGCGTCAAGCTCATAACTTGATTGCCACCGTGTGTCCAATATCCTGCACGATTGTTGTTGCCCTCTTGTGTTAGTGTGAATGTTTTGTTGTTGCCGCCTATGCTGGCACTGCCTGAAGTTGTGTTTAGACTGCGCACACTATTGTTTTGTCCGTCCTGCGTGATTGTGCCATCAAACAAATTACCAACTTGATTTATATAAATCTCGTTAGAAATCGCTTTGCTTGATAGTAATGCTATTGCCCATGCTGTTACCAACACGGTAGTCGTAGTATTCCCAATCATTTTGACCCAAATCCAATACATAACCATACGCATCTCTGAGGCGCAGTCTAAAGTAGTTATTCCCTTGATTGTCTTCTCTTTCAACAACCCAGAACTCGCCATCTTTTTGAAAGTTGATGCCGGTTTCTGGGTCAAAGCCATATACTTGTTGTTCACGGAACAACTGCTCTGTTGAAAGTGTTAGTTCATCTTTGAACAATGCCATAAGCATAGCATTGAGTTGGTCCAACATATCATACAACATATCAGCCAACATGTAGTCAGTTTCATCTAGTTGTGTTTTCCAAATCCCCTCAATACTGCTTTGTAGTGCGTCATCATCCAATCCTTCAAACTCCAAAAAGTCAATACCCAAAAAGTCAAACATTTTTCTGGCTTTGTCACGTATCATATCTTCTTCTTCGTCATAGGGATTCTTTTTGCGCACAATAAGCAACTGTGAAATCATACGTTCATCAATATCCAATATAAGTGGTTTGCTTGGAGGCTGTGAACTTATACTGGTTATTGTTGTTTGAAAGGCTTGTGTCATCAGCACAAATCCCACGTCTGTTTCTACTTCAATTGCTCCTGTATAGCAATATCCATCTTCATCACAGCTGGGTAGAAGTGTAACCATAGTTGATCCTACTTCGTCTACAACCATAATAAAGTCTGTACCTCGCACACCGATTGTTGCACTCGGAGTACGTATTTTTACGTTTTGTTGATATTTTTTGGCAATCTGTCCACTGGCATAACGCACAGTACCCATGCTGGCTTTGAGACTCAACGCCCCCTTGCCTGCGGCTGGATCATAAACAAACTCATCAATCAGTAGTCTACTGTGTTCAGTAATATCTACTCTGGTTTCATCAATGAAGTCAATTTGCATTTGTCCTTTGGCAGTAACAGCCGTGTCCATGCTCTGCACACCCACACCTGTATTACCATCAACAACATCGCCATTGCGTTCAAGCACTCCGCTCCCTCGAATCTTCCCAATTTCACCTACCGAACCATAACCTACGGTAGGCGCAACTAAGACTATTCCCGCAATAGCAATACTAATCAGACTGTGTAATTGTAACTTCACCATCATCACCAGTCATATCTAGGTCAACTTTGTTGTCATAGATACCGCTTTGTGTAATATCTATGTTGTTGCCCCCACCAGTGATATCTAGTATTACTTCATGTCCTGCACTATCACCATCACCACTTAT
>MDTG01097164.1_pt1 | contig 12563 bp, 13 predicted proteins | sample 811421 | NCBI WGS metagenome assembly MDTG01 (sample SAMN05326645, study PRJNA326480) | marine metagenome | isolation source: seawater | place: Pacific Ocean: South East | collected 2011 | reverse complement strand
GAATTAAACATGCATTTATGCCAATTACTGTAAATGTAGTATCACAACAGGATTATGAAACTTGGTTAGCGGAAGCAAAACAAAAATTTGCAAAAGAAGAATTAAATATAAATAATAAATTAGTAAAAAATTATAAAGGAAAATAATGTCATCAGTTACAGCAGACACTCACAGCCATAACCCTACCGGATGGAAAAGGTGGGCGTATTCAACCAATCATAAAGATATCGGCACAATGTATTTAATTTTTGCTATCATAGCAGGTTTAATTGGCTCGGCATTTTCAGTTTTGATGAGAATGGAGTTGATGTACCCAGGCGATGGAATTCTAGGAGGCAATCATCATTTATATAATGTTTTAGTTACTGGGCATGGTTTAATAATGATTTTTTTTATGGTTATGCCTGCAATGATCGGTGGCTTTGGAAATTGGTTCGTTCCAATAATGATAGGTGCACCAGATATGGCATTTCCTAGAATGAATAATATTTCATTTTGGTTATTGCCCGTATCTTTAATATTGTTGCTCGCATCGATTTTTGTTGACGGTCCTCCAGGTCAAACAGGTGTAGGCGGCGGGTGGACTATTTACCCACCATTGTCATCCAAAACTGGTCAACCAGGTCCTGCAATGGATTTGGCTATATTAAGCTTACACATTGCTGGAGCATCTTCTATACTTGGAGCCATTAATTTTATCACAACAATTTTAAATATGAGAACACCAGGAATGACTCTTCATAAGATGCCTTTATTTGCCTGGTCAATTTTAGTTACAGCTTTTCTTTTATTATTATCGCTGCCAGTGCTTGCTGGAGCAATTACAATGCTTTTAACTGATAGAAATTTTGGAACAGCTTTTTTTGAAGCACAAACTGGAGGCGATCCAGTTTTATTTCAACACTTATTTTGGTTTTTTGGTCATCCAGAGGTTTATATTTTGATTTTGCCAGGATTTGGAATGATAAGTCACATAGTATCAACTTTTTCAAAAAAACCAGTTTTTGGGTATTTGGGAATGGCATACGCAATGGTGGCAATTGGTGTAGTAGGCTTTGTTGTCTGGGCTCATCATATGTATACGGTTGGGTTAGATACTGATACAAAAGCTTATTTTTTAGCTGCAACAATGATAATAGCTGTACCAACTGGAATAAAAGTATTTTCTTGGGTTGCTACGATGTGGGGTGGTTCTATTAGTTTTAAGACGCCAATGCTTTGGGCAATAGGCTTTATTGTTTTATTTACATTAGGTGGTGTGACAGGTGTAGTTTTGGCAAACGCTGGTGTAGACACAGCTTTACACGACACCTATTACGTTGTTGCCCATTTTCATTATGTTTTATCACTAGGGGCAGTATTTGCCATATTTGCGGGGTTTTATTATTGGTTTAGTAAAATGTCTGGATACGAATACTCTGAATTTTTGGGCAAGTTGCACTTTTGGCTTACTTTTATAGGAGTTAATTTAATTTTCTTCCCTCAACATTTTTTAGGACTAGCTGGTATGCCAAGAAGATACGCAGATTATCCTGATGCATTCGCAGGTTGGAACTACGTTTCATCTATTGGTTCATATATTTCATTAATTGGAGTTGGTGTATTTTTACTCAACCTTCTTTATTCTTTTATTAAAAAAAGAGCTGCAGCACAAAACCCTTGGGGAGAAGGTGCTACAACTTTAGAGTGGACAGTAAGCTCACCTCCTCCATTCCATACATTTGAGGAACTACCTAAGGTAAAATAAATTGATACAAGCCAGCATTAGAACCAAAAATATTAAACAACAGTCAAACTACTACTTGGACTCCTTTTTCAATTTAATGAAACCAAGAGTTATGTCATTAGTTTTATTTACCTGTATGGTTGGACTTGTAGTAGCTCCAAAAAATGTAAGTTATTTTAATTCAGTTTTGTCTCTTATAGCTGTTGCTTTAGGGGCAGGTGCAGCAGGCACTTTAAATATGTGGTATGAGTCAGATTTGGACGCTCTAATGACAAGAACATGTTTAAGACCAATTCCAACAGGACGAGTTACTAAGAGTCAAGCACTTTTGTTTGGACTAATGCTATCAGTTGGATCAGTTTCCATATTATATTTTTCCTCAAACATGATGTCAGCTTCTTTATTACTATTAACAATTTGTTTTTATTTTTTTATTTATACGGTTTGGTTGAAAAGAAGGACTCCCCAAAATATTGTTATAGGTGGGGCAGCAGGCGCTTTACCTCCTGTGATAGGTTGGACTATAGCTACAGGTTCTTTGACCATCGAGCCCTTGATATTATTTCTAATTATCTTTTTATGGACCCCATCTCATTTTTGGGCGCTTAGTATTTACAAATCAAATGATTACAGAAAAGCAAAAATACCAATGCTACCTATAATTTATGGCGTAGAGAAAACAAAAATGAATATATTTATTTACTCTGTTTTATTGCTACCAACAATATCTGCACCTTATTTTATTAATTTTCTATCAGAATTTTATTTTTATCCAGCGCTAATTCTTACACTTTACTATATTTATCTATGTGGAGCACTTCTTAACTTAAAAAAAAACAGAGAAATTAATACAATAGCTAGAAAAATATTTCTATATTCTATCTTTTACTTGTTTGTTATTTTTACACTAATTTTAACAGACAATCTTTTAATGCGATTTTATGGATAAAAAAAAGAAAAATATGCTAACAGCTTTTTTATTAATATTATTCATATTATTTTTGTTTTTATTAACATTTTATAATATTGGTATCTATAATAGAGAAATATAAATGACTAAAAAAACTTTAACTCCAATAGTTTTAGCAGGTATATTTTTCTTAATGCTAGGTATGTCTTTTGCAGCGGTACCGCTATATGACTTATTCTGTAGAGTTACTGGTTTTGGAGGAACAACTCAAAATGCAGAAAACAAAGAAATTCCTAAAATTGTTATAAATCAAGATTTTAAAGTGCGCTTTGACACAAATTCTAATGGGGCACTTGATTGGAAATTTTATCCAGAAAAAAACACTATCAATCTCAAACCAGGTGAAGTACATACGGTAAAATTTTTTGTAGAAAACCAGTCTAATCAACCGTCCTCTGGTTCAGCAACATTTAATGTCTCTCCTTCCCCTTTTGGAATCTATTTGAATAAGATTGGTTGCTTTTGTTTTGAGAAACAGACACTTAAACCAGGACAAAAAAGGAATTTTGTTTTGACGTTTTTTCTAGATCCAAAAGTTGTTGACGATAACAAAACAAATAATATTTCGGACGTAACCCTATCTTTCACCTTCTTCTCTTCAGATTATTATGAAAAAAAGGAGAATGCGTAAATGTCATCGGGTGAAAAAAAACATGACTATCACTTAGTTGACCCAAGCCCATGGCCAATTTTTACATCATTTGCTTGTTTAGTTTTAGCTATTGGAGCAGTTTATTATTTTCATACTAAAGCTTTATGGTTAATGTTAATCGGAACTGCCTTATTAATATATGGTTCATTTATGTGGTTTAGAGATGTTGTCGATGAAGCTGAAAAGCAGGGACACCACACAATGGTAGTTCAAATAACACATAGATATGGCATGACATTATTCATTGCTTCAGAGGTAATGTTCTTTGTTGCTTGGTTTTGGGCATTTTTTAATGCAAGTTTATTTCCTACAGAAGCAATTGGAAAAGTTTGGCCACCAGCAGACATTAAGACCTTTGATCCATGGGATATACCATTAATCAATACATTAATTTTACTTTTATCAGGCACTACAGTTACCTGGGCACACCATGCGATGATTGAGAATGATAGAAAAGGTTTAATCAACGGTTTAATTGCGACGGTATTTTTAGGATTTATATTTTCCTGCTTTCAGGCTTATGAATATCATCACGCTTCTTTTACTATTGACGGCAATATTTATGGGTCAACTTTTTATATGGCAACTGGTTTCCATGGATTCCATGTAATTGTTGGTACTATATTTTTAGCAGTTTGTTTATACAGATCTATGAAGGGTCATTTTAAGCCAGACCATCATTTTGGATTTGAAGCAGCTGCATGGTATTGGCATTTTGTTGATGTAGTGTGGTTGTTTTTGTTTGCCGCAATTTATATTTGGGGTAGTTAAAAGTAGTTGAGAAAAATTTCCTTCAATATCTTTGTTTTTTTTTCCATAGTTTTATTTTGCTCACTTGGCTCTTGGCAATTATATAGGTTGCAGTGGAAACTAAATTTAATAACTGAAATAAAAGATGGTCTAGAGTCAGAACCCATATCTTATAAAAAAACAAAAATTAAAAATTATCAAAAACTGAAAATTAGCGGAATATTTGATTTTAAAAAACAAATTTATCTTTACAATTTAAACAATAAGGGCATTCCAGGTTACGATGTGGTCACACCAATAAAAATAAAGTCAAACGAGATATTACTTGTTAATAGGGGGTGGATAAAAAAAGAACTTAAGAATAATAGTGATTTAAATAAGACACAAACAAATATACATGAGGGTATTTTGAAAAAAATTACAAAACCTAATCCATTTAAGCCTGAAAATAACATTGAAAATAATGAATGGTACTCATTAAAATTAGATGATTTAGAAAACTATACGGGTTACAAAGTTAGTAATTTTGTTGTTATCTTACAAAATAATAAGAATACCTTACTTGAAAACAAAACCGTTACACCTGACTTGCCCAATAATCACCTTAAATATGCTTTAACGTGGTATTCTGTTGCCCTTTCAATATTAATATATTTTTTATATTTTAGAAGAAAACAATGAATTATATAAGCACAAGAGACAAATCATTAAATCTAGACTTCGGTAGTATTTTTTTAAGAGGACTGGCTCCTGATGGAGGTCTTTTTCTACCTCAAGAAATTAAAAAATTTGATGAGATTGAATTAAAAGAACTAAGTAAACTTAATTATATAGATTTAGGGGTAGAAATTATTTCAAAATTTTGCGAACCAAACCTTGATAAGAGTAAAGTAAAATCATTACTTAATAAAGCTTATTCTAATTTTTATACAAAAGATGTTGTAGAATTAAAAAAGATTGACAACATAAATTTGCTTGAACTTTATCACGGACCGACGTTAGCATTTAAAGATATTGCAATGCAGGTCATAGGTTTAATGTACGAAGCGCTAAATTTGAATAAAAAAAAGATAAATATAGTCGTTGCAACCTCAGGAGATACAGGTTCAGCCGCGATTGCTGCATTAAAGGAAAAAGAAAACATAAATCTTTTCGTACTACATCCCTATGGTAAAATTTCAAATATACAAAGAAAAATAATGACAACTTGCGGTTCAGATAACATTTATAATATTGCGGTTAAAGGTAATTTTGATGATTGTCAAAAAATTGTTAAACAAATGTTTAATGAAGAAAAATTTAGAAAAAAAATAAATATGTCAGGAGTAAACTCAATTAATTGGGCAAGGATAATTTGTCAAATTGTTTACTATTTTTATGCATATTTTAAATTGTCAAGAAAAGTTAATTTTTCTGTACCAACTGGTAATTTTGGAGATGTTTACGCAGGATATATGGCAAAAAAAATGGGCTTACCAATAGATAAGTTGATAGTTGCAACAAATGAAAACGATATTTTAAGTAGAGTTATTAATAATGGAGAATATAAACCAACTAAAGTAAAATCCTCTCTCTCACCTAGCATGGATATTCAGGTGGCAAGTAATTTTGAGAGATTATTATTTGATATTTTGAATAACGATGATCAAAAAGTTCGAAATTTAATGGACAACTTGAACGATAAAGGTTTTTACAAACTTGAAAACAAAGAATTAAATAAAATCAAGGAAAATTTTACTGCAGAAAAAATAAGTGATAATGAGACTTTAAGAATAATTAAAGATTTTTTTAATAATTACGGATTTATTTTAGATCCACATACTGCCACTGCAATTGGAGCGTCCTATAAAACAAATAGCAGATCAACAACTGTAGTTCTGGGCACTGCACATCCTTATAAATTTTTGGAAACTATAAAGTTAGCTATAGGAAAAGATATAGAACCACCAAAACAATTTTTAAATTTATTAAATAAATCTGAAAAATATGAAATAATTGAGAATAAATTAGAAGACATAAAAAATTTTATCACAAGCAAAATTACATGAAACTAAAAGTAGGAGAAAAAATACCGAGTTCGGAACTTTTTTATTTAGATCAAAATAACGATTTAAAAAAAATCAATATTTTAAATTTATGTAATAGCAAAACAATTATCTTAGGTATGCCAGGAGCATTTACTAAAACTTGTTCCGCATTACATTTACCTGGTTATGTCAAAAATTATGAAATGGCCTTGAGCAAGGGCGTTTTAAAAATAATTTGTATTGCGGTTAATGATCCAAATGTTATGAAAGCCTGGGGTGAAAACCAAAATGTTGGCAATAAAATTTTAATGGTTGCCGACCCCTTTCTAAAATTCACGAGATTAATTGGCGCTGAGATCGATAAATCTTCAAAGGGATTGGGTATCAGATCAAACAGGTACACAATGTTAGTTGAAAAGGCAGTTGTAAAAAAGATAGAGGTAGAAAAGGATACCGCGACTTGCATCTTATCTGGAGCTGAAAGCTTTTTAAAAACTATTTAGTTTTCAATACAGCTAATTCGTCAGCCAAATCATTAAATTTATTTCCTGAGTGGGCCTTTATCCATTTCCAGTTAATATTATGTTTTTTACAACAATTATCTAATTTAATCCAAAGATCCTTATTTTTAACAGGTTTCTTATTAGATCCTTTCCAATCATTAATTTTCCATTTTTTTATCCACCCAGTAATACCATCTTTTACATATCTGGAGTCAGTATAAATTATAATCTCTGACTTATTTTTAATTTTTTTCAATGCCATTATAGGTGCCATTAATTCCATTCTATTGTTTGTCGTTTTACTCTCGCCACCAGAAATATTTAATTGATTTTTTCCGTCTAAAATAATTGCAGCCCAACCTCCTTTTCCAGGATTTCCTGAGCAAGCACCATCAGTGTAAATTTTAAACTTCATTAAAAAAAATAATCCTCAAAATTTTTTGAATTTTTATGAAATTCTAGCCTTTTTAAATATTCTACAGGATCTTTGATTTTAACAATTGCCCCCTTCACAGTATTTAAAGCATCAAATACTCTTGTTAGTAAAAATCTTAATGCTGCCCCTTGGCACAATACCTTTATATTGTTCTTTTCCTCATCCGAGAGCATTCTTTCTGAAGTATAGCCATCGATAAAATTTTTAGCTTTTGTTACATTAAAACTTAAGTTTTCTTTTGAACCATCAAAACAAAGCGCATTAAAACAAATTGCAATTTCAAATGCAAAAAAATCTTCACATGAAAAATAAAAATCAATAATGCCACTAAATTCATCTTTAATAAAAAATATGTTATCTTGAAATAGATCTGCATGAATAATTCCTTTAGGTAAATTCTTTGGCCAATTATTTTCAACATCACTAAGATTTTCTTCAATAAGTTTAGGCAAATCTTTATGTATCTTAGAACATTTATCTTTGACATTATCGAATAAATTTCTCCACGAATTAATAGAAAGATCATTGTACCTTTTAAAGTTAAAGTTTTTTGTTATTTCATGCATTTTTGCCACCTCAATTCCTATTGACTTACAATTTGAAGGTGACAAGTTTTGTTTAGCTTTACCTTCAAGGAAAGTAACTATCATTAACTTTTTTCCATTGTAATCTGTAATGGTATCATTATTTTTATTTAATATTGGTGTGGGGCATTTAAAATTTGATTTATTTAAAGAGGACATCAAATTAGAAAAAAAAGGAAGATCTACGGGTTTTACTCTTTTTTCGTAAATAGTTAAAATGAATTTTTTTTTATTTGCTGACAAAAAATAATTAGTATTTTCAATACCTTCTTCAATTCCTTCAAAATTATCTAAATTACCCAAATTGTAATAAGATAAAATTTCCTTAATTTTTTTTTGATTTAGCTTTGTGTAAACAGCCATTAGTTTAGATCTTTTGGTAATTTAAAAACAACTTTTTCCTCTGCTACCACTATTTCTTCTACTGAAACTTTTCTATTTTTTTTTATGTTATTGAGCAACGTTTGTACTAATTTTTCTGGAGCCGATGCACCTGAAGAAATACCAATTGTATTGGATTTATCTATTTCTTTAAAAGGTATTTCTTTTTCAGAGTGCATTAATAAAGAATTTTTACATCCAGCTTTTTTTGCAACTTCTACTAATCGCACGGAGTTGGATGAGTTTCGACTCCCGACTACAAAAAACATATCGCATTTTGACGCAATCTTTTTTACAGCAGATTGCCTATTAGTAGTAGCGTAACAAATATCCTCTTTAACAGGGCCTTTAATCTTTGGAAATTTCTTTTTTAAGCAATTAATTATTTCTGCTGTATCATCCACCGATAAAGTAGTTTGAGTTATATAGGCTAATGGTTTCTTAAATTCGTCTGGATTTAATACGTCCACATCATTTTTGGTTTCAATAAGTTTTATAGATCCTTTAGGAAGTTGACCCATTGTTCCTATAACTTCAGGATGATTTTTGTGTCCAATTAGTAATATTTCAAAACCGTTCTTATTTAGTTGCTCAGACTCTCTGTGTACCTTAGAAACGAGAGGGCAAGTAGCGTCAACATAAGACAAATTTTTTAACTTAGCTTCTTCAGGCACTGATTTAGGCACACCATGAGCTGAAAAAATTACCGGTCTCTTTTCATCTTTAACATCAGATAATTCATCGACAAAAATAGCGCCCTTCTCTTTTAATTCTTCAACAACTTGTTTGTTATGAACTATTTCATGTCTTACATAAACTGGTGAGCCATATTTGTTAATTGATTTTTCAACAATATCAATAGCTCTTTTAACTCCAGCACAAAAACCTCTGGGTGATGCTAAATAAATTTTAAGTTCTTTTTTCATTTTTTTCTAGAAGATACTCAAGTAGTATATGAGGAAAAGTTAAAGACGCCAAACCAATAAAAATCACCTTATATATGGCCTCATCTACTTCATATAAATTATTTAAGAAATATATACTTATCAAAAAAATTAATCCAGTAATCAATGTTAATGGAACTGCTCTTTTTACAAATTTTTTTAACCCCTTTTTAAAAGATCTATCCATCTCATTTATAAGACCAAATGAATGTCTCACGGAGTGAAGAAAACAAAAGTATATGGTAAAAGCCAAAATTGGTGTTAAAAAAAGATTTAATATGATTATAGAAAAATAATCTAAAAACATTATATTTTTAAGTTCAAAAGGTTTTCCCAAAGATAAATAAACACTTGAAAAAAAACTTAATATTAGAAACATAACTAATAAGAAGTTACTAAAGAAAAGACTTTCAAAAACATAAAAATTTAAAATAGCAAAAATTTCATAGGTAGCTTCTCTTTGAAATAATAAAGGTGCAATAATTACGGATGATCCTTTTAAAAAAAACAAAATTTCATTTAAAAATAAACTTTTTTTTACTTTAAAAACTGTATCTTCTTTACCAAAATGATAAGAAGCAACAATTAAAAATATTAGTAAAACGGAATTAGGTAATATTATCCATGAAAAAATTACAACTAAAGAAATAAATACATAGCTAACGTAGAATAAATAATTGGAATTAAAACCGATAATTTTAAAAAGTTTCTCACCTTTAATATTATCCAATGCGCCATGTGAGATACCAATAATCAAAATTAAAAATAAACATAAAATTATTAATGTGTCATTCATTACTTGGTAAAAGGGACTTACTAAAATGCATAGATTAAAAAAAATAATTGAATGTTTAAAGTTTATAGAGTTCATTGACTGATTAATGCTTTTAAAAATGTCATTTTTGGCATTTTGCTGATTATCCTTAAATCTTCAAAAATACTGCTTTTATTTGATAAGAATTTGATAACTGTATCAGATGAATTTTGAAATATTTTGTAAAAAATTCCGGGCATCTTTTCAGGATTATTCTTTATAACTTTTAAAAAAATCTGGTCAAGAAACTCATATTTTTTCCCCAAGTTGTATTTTTTTTTTATCTCTATTTTTTCTAAATTCTCCCTAATATATTTACTATGTTCTTGTATATTTAAAAAGGTGTAACCAGTACTCAGTCTTGTCATTCCTCCAGCAGATCCAATATTAATTATTTTTTTATTTTTTTTTACAGATGGATAAAATAAAGGTATAGCTCCTTTTTCTACGAAATTTATTTTGTAATTTTTTATACGTAAATTATTTTTTATATAATTTTCCAATTGTAGGTCATAATTCATAAGATCTTGATTTTCTAAATCTGAAAGCCATGTGGTTTCAACTAAAGCTTTATTTCCACTAAAGGGAAGCGTGTAAAAAAAATGCACATAATTTTTTTGATCACAATTGAAATCCATTAAATTTAATATTCCATCATCAAAAATATCTTTCTGTGTTTCTATTTCAACTCCTTGAAAATGTTGCCATAAATGTGATTTATCTAATTTGTGATCAAATACACTATTAAAAATAATTGAGTTAGCTGATTTTATCTCATTTAGATCTTTAAAAAAACTAATGTTTGAATTTTTGGAAAGTTTTGAATTAATTTTTTTATAAAATTTTCCACTATCAATACTCTGATAAGGAAATTTACTTGAATTCAATTTATTAAATCCTTCTTTTGTATTAATTGTAAAATTATTCCAACTTTTTATTACACAATCTTCAAAATTATGATCAAATACTTTCCAAAAAGACCACGTTTTGTCTCTTTTATAATGACTGCGATGCTCTATTATTGCTAAAGATTTTTCTTTTAGTTTATTATTTATCTCAAGTTCATAGGCCAATGATAATCCGGCACATCCACCGCCAATTATTATGTAATCAAACTCTTTCATTTAAATTAATCTCTTTCATTAAGATATTATGATTTTTGTGATTGTCATAATTGATTTCTCTTACAAACAATAACTTTATAAAATCAAAAACAGATAAAAAAGTTTCAGTTAATTTTATAATTACAGGAACATAAATTTTTCCCGCCTTATTGTAATTTTCTTCATTTTTTTGTTTGAGAATGTAATCGCCTATCTTTTTATAAATTCTTCTGGCAACTAAAACTGAAAATCTAGATCTAATAGGTATACTGCTAATTGAATTAAAAGATTTTTTATAAAAAAACTCAGACTCTCTTATAGTCTCTTGTATTGTGAAAAAATCAGATTTTATATAATGTCGTTCACGCATTTTATCTTCATTAACATCTCTTGCAATATTAGTAAGTTGCATTGCTATTCCCAAATCTATAGCTCCTTTTAAGGCTTCTTTGTTTTTTACTTTTAGTATTTTAGACATCATTAATCCAACTGTGCCCGCAACTCTATAGGAGTACACTAGCAAATCTTTTTTTGTGTTAATTTGCACTTTTTCCTGCAAGTCTGTCTCTACACCATCAAATAAATCAATTACCACTTTTTTAGAAATATCTTCGCTATCAATGAGAGACCACATTTCTTTGATGATAAGATTATCGAAGTTTTTAATCATAAAATCTTTTTTAAATTTTAAAAATTTTTCTTTTTTTTGATACAAATCTTTATTGTCATCGGCTATATCATCTAAAGTTCTACAAAAGTTGTACAAGGAAGATGATTTACTAAATATTTCTTTGGATAAGAAAAAACTTGCCCAATAAAAAGATTTAGCATGTTTTTTTATTAGATTGATATTCATTAAAATAACTTATCCAATACTTTAGCTGATGATAAAACACCAGGCATGCCTGCTCCAGGGTGTGTTCCAGCTCCCACAAAATACAAATTTTTGAAAATTTCTGATTGATTATGAAATCTAAAATAAGCTGATTGTGAAAATTTTGGTTGGATAGAAAATCCTGAACCATGCAGTGTAGCTAAATCTTTTTCAAAGTAATCAGGTGTTAGATAAAAATCATTAACGACATTTTCTTTTATACCTGGCAAAACTGATTTGTCCATTTTTTCTAATACAAGATCTTTAAACTTTTCACCTTCGTTCGACCAATTTATGTTTGAAAGGTTGTTTGGAACTGGTACTAAAACATAAAAAGCATCTTGACCACTGGGAGCCATATTCGCATCAGTTGCGGATGGCCTATGTAAATAATAACTTATATCTTCAGATAAGATTTTTTTTTCAAAAATTTTATTTAAATGTTTTTCATATGAATTTCCAAAATAAATTGTGTGATGAGCCACATCTTTATATTGTTTTTTTGATCCAAAATAATAAACAAAGAGTCCCATTGAATAATCCATTCTTTTGATTTTTTTATTAAATAAATAGTTATAATTTTTTTTAGATTTAATTAAATTTTTATAAACATTTGGCGGATCTGAATTACAAATTATATAATCTGCATTTATAATAGTAGAATTATTTATTTTAACACCTTCTACTAAATTATTATTAGAAATTATTTCGGTAACCTCTGCATCCTTAATAATTTCAATATTTTCCTCTATCATTAATTTTTCTAAAGCTTTAACAACATTGCCCGTACCACCCATAG
>MDTG01021774.1_pt1 | contig 12563 bp, 8 predicted proteins | sample 811421 | NCBI WGS metagenome assembly MDTG01 (sample SAMN05326645, study PRJNA326480) | marine metagenome | isolation source: seawater | place: Pacific Ocean: South East | collected 2011 | reverse complement strand
TCTAACACCAACGGCTCCTCTGTTTTTTCTTCAATATCTTCATCATCTTCGTCCATCCCCAATAAATGACGTGCTGTAGACTGCAAGGGAGATTCCAAGAATTTTCTCAGTCGTGAAATGGAAATTGCTAGAATGCGATTTTTTGAAGCTGATTCATGCGATGCCACATTTAATGATTCCATAGAAAAAAAATGTTTCATTTCATCGGGAATAGCTTCAGGAGGAATGCGCTGAAATCCAGAAAAATTTTGATCAAACAGCTCACGTGATCGCAAAGCTATTGCCTCCCTGTATGATGCAGAATCATAGTTTGGCATACTTTTTTTGTTCACCTGCTCCAAAATTTCAGACTCGTTAAGTTCCGGGAAATATTCTAAAGAATAGGATTTTAATGGATGTTCAATTTTGACAAATTTTTTCTTTAAATAACCATTATCAAGTTCATCGATTAAAGTTTGGATTATAGAAGATGGATTGAGTTCATCATATGTGCGGTCATTGCGTGATACGTAGCTCATTACAAGATGTTTCCCAGTAGAGACCAAAGTTTCCAGAAACATGTAACGATCACGTTCTGTAACTGAAACATCCCCTAACCTCCTTTCTCGGAATGCATGTCCTTGAATTTCTTTTTTGAGCTTTACAGGTATGTGTCTTAAATCAAGAGTATCACGGTGATAAGGAGTCGGAAATAAACCTTCTCCCATTCCTAAAAGGAAAACAGCTTTGAAAGGTATAGGCCGCATCGGCTGGAAAGAAGAGACTGTTAAACCTTCTGCGAGATAATGCCCCCTGTGCAATAAAGCTTTTTGCTGTTTTTGATTGAAAAACTCAAATATGGTGCTGAATCCGAATTGCTTGTTTGCGTCCGGCTGACCTTTGTCTAGATCAATAATGGAAACTGCGTTATTAAGCAAATTCTGAAAAACTTCCTTGTCAGCTTCGCCTATTGGCTTCAAATATGTTTTGATTAAAGTATAAATATATTGTCCCCATTCCTTTCCTTTCATTTTCCACTCAGGTAAATCTCGAGTGTCTGCAATTAAAGAACGTATTATCAGCAAAAAACGGGCAACTTCAGGACTGATCTCATCTGGCAGTCCAAATGCTATCATATTTTGTCTGTCATTATTAATAGTTTCATTATAAATATCTGAAGCTATCATTTCTCCTAAAGTCAGTCTTTGAAATCCCTGTTCCCAGTGGTATATGTTTTTTCCCAAATGGTGATAACCATGTTTTTTTTGAGACTCATTATCTATACCAAAAAAAACATTAAGCTCATCAGCCCATTTGAGCCAAAGATCAATTTGAAGTTCTTCGCTGATACTCCTTTTTCCTTCAGGCTCATTTTCTTCAAATTTGCGAAGAAAACAAGGGTTATTGATTAATTTAAACAAATCCAGTCTAGAATATTCAGTGAAGCATAATCCTAATAGAGAATTTACAGCATCTTCCAAGCGACCTGAACTTCCACTGATTCCGTCAACAAGGTGAAAAGGCAAATCGTGAATGCTTTCAAAAACCTGTTCAATTTCATGTTGATATAATTCCATATCATGGGCAATAACAGCACAATCATTCAGTTTCAAGTCAGATTCATTAAGAATCAAGTCCCATATCATATTTGCAACTGCTTCAACTTCACGCCTTGGATTAGCACATGCCAATACTACCAAACTATTGTCCTGCTTCATATTCAGTGAGCTGCTACGCCTTGGCTCTCTGCATAAAATATCATGCTGGATCTGGGAAAGTATACTTGAGTGAATATTATCAAGATGCTTTTCAGTATCAGATAATGGCTCTGATGCAACAAACCATGGTTCAAAATCCCAATCACTCCATTGATTAAGCAACCTAATATTTTCACGACCAGGCCTTCCCCAAGCTTTTAAAAAAGGATTGTCGTCTTCATACTGAAACAATTCACCCTGTAAGATTTCTGTTTCAGATATTTTTTTTTGATTATCAAAAAGATGACGATTTGATCCTAAGGACCGCCTCGCAGCTGACCTAGCTTCTCCCAAGCTTTGTATATCCTCCCAGAATTCCATGCATGGATTTAGAGTGTAAAGGTGAATATCTCTTAAGTGAGCAAGATACTCTGTTAGTGCATTTTGATGAAAACTTGAAAGATATGACATGCCAAAAATATGAAGGGGAGCTTTAAGAAGCGCTGAACCCGGATAAACTTGATCTGAAACATAATTATTTTGAGTATCTCTGCAAACATTGAAAAGCTGCGGCAAAGTGAAGAGTTCATTATGGAACTCATCTTCATTTAAACCCCTCAAATTCTGATTAAACAAAGTCAGCTTACCTTCTATACCAAAAAGATCATTCCATAATATTCTTTGCCAGCTCTCTGTGCCCAGAGGCTGTTCTTCGATAGCATTACGGCCTTCATTCCATATTGAGATCAATTCCTTATTTCTAGAATATTCATATTCTTTGAACAAGTATAAAAGCCTCCCAGATAATTGAAAAAGCCTGTGTTCCATTGCTTCAGAATTTATGTCTACTTCAGGATTCATGTAGCTGCGTACGGGTTCCCAAACTGGATCTGCAGTTTCAATTTTCTCCCTTAAAATATCCATCAGCAAGCACTGAATGGTTTCCTGTTTCAGTAAATCACAATTACGATTTTGACTACTGTTTTTAAGACTTTTGTAAATAGCTTTTTCCAGTGTAATGAAACTAAGGTTAGCCGCAATTCCTTGATATTGAGCAAGCTTTAGAGAAATCCACTTTTCCAAGCTAAAATTCGGAACTACAATTTCTGCAGTATCAAAAGGATCCCGTTTATCCAGTTCTTCTGCTAGCGGAATAATAAGACGATCTAGGCGGTTTGAGTAATGTAGGCAGGGCATTCTATTACTGCATAATCTTAGCCCGATGGGCTGACTTTCTTAAAATGCGATGAAATTAATAGATTTTATCAAGAAGTTCACTGCAAACGAAATACTGGATTGATAACCTCTATTTCAGAAGACTCACGCAACCTTTTCAGTTCCTTTCTAAGCAAAGCTTGCTGCAAATTCAGAATAAGCTGTGTCCTGACATTTTCTTTTTGTTCTTCAACGATTCCGTCTGCAAAAGTGCGTTTGCTAAAGCGGATTAAGTCAGCACGTTTTTCAGTTACGCTTAAACCAAAAGGGTCATTCTCATTTAAATGCAACCCCACTTTACGGAATTCGGAATTATCACCAATTAAAGGAAGAAATCTAGTATTTACTGTAAATTCCATTTTTTCAGTACTAAGTCCCAGTCTCTGAGCCAAACTTTCCAAATCTTCGCCTCCCTTAACCTTTAAGAGAGTTTTCTTTGCTGCTTCCAGCGAAAGCTCATGCGCCTTTTCAAGACGCAGTGCATTTTCTACATCTGATAAAGCTTCTTCAAAGGAGAGTGAAACAGGTGCCTTGGTTTCTCCCACGCGGTAAATCACATGACCCATAACAGGATTTCGCTTCCAGATCCCAATTTCTCCCTTTTTACGAAACTCCAGCTCGGGAATGAGATCAGTTGAAGAGCCAAGGCCTGGAATCACATCATTTCTGTCAAACCATTCTGTTTTTTTTACATTTTTGCTCAATTGCTGTGCTTCTTCAGGAAAAGATTCTCCTGCCAATTCCTGCAGCTTACCTATATCTTCATCAAGAAGTTTTTGAGCTCGACTTTCAGCTAGAATTTCAGAGATTTCATCACGCACTTCATCCAGTGATTTTGTAACTTCCTGCTTACGTTCCTCAACTTTGATTAGGTGCAATCCAAAAGGAGACCTCACAATTTCACTGACCTGACCTGTTTCAATTGCAAACGCAGCATTCTCAAATTCAGGAACCATTTCTCCTAATTTAAACCAGCCAAGATTGCCGCCTTCAGAGGCAGTTCCATCCTCAGAATATTTGATAGCCAGCTCCTCAAATGAAGAACCACCCCTAATTTGATCAAGCAATTTCCCCAACTGCTCACTTTTTTCCTGAAAAAGTTCCTCAGAAGCATCTGGGGAAAGCTTGAAAAGAATATGTCTTGCTCTTATTTCTGAAGGAGTGGCAAAATTGTCCTCATACTTTTGGTAGTATCTTCTTATTTCTCTCTCACGCACGTTAACTTTATTTTTGTAATCATCTGAAGAAAGGATAAAATACTCCATTTTGAACTGATTCAGGGTTTTGAACTGACCCTGATTTTCTAAATGATATTGCCTAAGCTCACTTTCGTCTGTATTTGTTTGGTCAATAAAAAACTTCGGATCAAAATATACGTAATCCACTTCAATTCTTTCAAAATCCCTTCTGTATGCCTTCTCCACTTCACGATCATTTACAACTAGTCCTGAACCTATCATATTCTGTTTTTTTGTCAGCAAAATATCTTTTCTCAAAGAATTTTCATATTCATGACGAACGATCCTATTTTGACTTAAAACTGTTTCGTATGTGGCATAATCAAACTGCCCATTTTTCTGGAAAATAGATTGGTTACGTATGTAATCCTGAATTTCCAAATCTGTAGTCATTAGATTCATATCAGCGGCTTCAGATAGAAGCAAATAACGATCAATGAGCTGTTCAAATACTTGCTGACGGAGATTAATCTGTTCAGCGATTTGATCAGAATTTTCGCCAAACTGCTGACGCAGTACCTGAATACGATTATGATATAACTCCTTATAATCTCTAAGTAAAATTTCATTACCATTAACTGTAGCTATAACGTCCTTGCGTTCTCCAAAAAACCCTCCAACTCCAAAAGACAGTACAAATGTAATGGCAATAATACCAAGTAATATTTTGAAAAATATGCTGTTTGAATATTCTCTTAATTCCTGAATCATCCTAGATTTATTTTATTTAATATTTTTATGAATGCGTTAAATTGTAATAAAACTACAAAATATTAAATTTGATTTATCTCACTCTTGCAAGACAAAGACTGCTTCAAGACTGAAAATACCAAATAAAGTCTAGATTCACTACCGAAGAATGAATTATTTTTAATTCGTTTTAAGATATTCTATGTGGTAACATATTGTTAGGTAATAGAAATTAAATACCGATGCCTGCAGCAAAAACATTCACTGATCACAAAATTATTACACTAGAAGAAATCAGCAATCGGGTCTTACGATGGAGAAAAGAATCCCGAAAACTGGTTTTCACCAACGGCTGTTTTGATATACTTCACTCAGGTCACGTGAGGTATTTGCAAACTGCTTCAGGTTTTGGAGATATTCTTATCCTTGGCCTTAATTCTGATTCCTCTATCAGGAAACTAAAAGGTTCACTAAGACCAATCATGAATCAAGATGACCGAGCTTATATTCTCAGCGCAATCAAAGCAATCGACTGCATTGTGATTTTTGATGAAGAAACACCCGCAAAATTAATACAAACAATCTGTCCTGATGTATTGGTAAAAGGAGGAGATTATCTTCCGGAGGATGTTGTTGGGAATGATACTGTTTCAGAAAATGGAGGAATCGTGAAAATTGTGCCATACGTTGAAGGAAAATCAACTTCCGAAATCATTAAAACAATTTGGGAGCAGTCATGATAGTTGTTACAGGAGGAGCCGGATTCATCGGGAGCAACATTGTAAGAGGACTCAATGATGCGGGAGAAGACAACATACTAGTTGTTGATAATTTAAGTAACTCACAGAAACATCTCAATCTGAACAAATTATCATTCACTGATTATATGGACAAAAATGATTTTCTGGTCAGGCTAAGGGAAATTACAAATATTCGTGTGATCTTTCATCTGGGTGCATGCTCATCAACCACCGAACAGGATGGCAAGTACATGATGTCCAATAATTATGAATATTCCAAAACTCTTTTGAAGCATTGCCTTGAAAACAAGATCGATTTCCTTTATGCGTCTAGCGCAGCAGTCTATGGAAATGGTGATAATGGTTTTGCAGAGGATCCAAAAGCAGAATACCCTCTGAACGTTTACGGATTTTCAAAATTTGTATTCGATAATTATGTCAGGCACATTTTGCCTAAGGCAGAAATTCAGATTTTGGGACTGCGCTACTTCAACGTCTATGGTCCTCAAGAAAATCACAAAGGACGCATGGCATCAGTTGCTTTTCATCTCTTTAATCAGCTTCAGGATTCTGGAAAAATGAGACTATTTGAGGGCAGTGAAGAATTTCGTCGTGATTTTATCCATGTTGCAGACGCAGTAAAAATTAATTTGCATTTTTATCAAACCAAATCTAGTGGAATATTCAACGCCGGTACAGGTAAGTCCAGAAGTTTTATGGATATTGCGCGAGCCATGCAGGACATAAACGGACACGGTGAAATTGAAGGCATTCCATTTCCGGAAGATCTTCTTGGTAAATATCAAAAATTTACAGAAGCTGGCATGGATAATCTTCGTGAAGCAGGATACAATGAAGATTTTATGACCCTTGAAGAAGGAATAAAACAATATTATGAGCAGCTCTGCTCGAGTAATGGACTCTATATATGAGTATGACAATAAATAAACTATCTCAAGATTTCTACAGCACTGAAATTACAGAACCTCCCGGTTTTCTTTATGTGGATCACATAGCAATTGCTGTATGTAAGGGAGAGCTGGAAAACCATGTGAAAATGTACAAACAAATTGGATTTAAAGAATTCCATCGTGAAGAAATAGGAGGTTCCGACCAAGTAAGAGAAGTATTGCTCAAAATTGGAGAAAGTCCAAATTTAATACAGCTACTTGAGCCGCTTTCAAACGATTCACCAGTGCAAAAACAAATTGATCGCAACAACGGAAAAGGCGGTCTAGCACATGTAGGGTTGAGGGTAAAAAACGCTCAGGAAGCTTTCGATTTTCTGAAAGCAGAGGGTTTTCACATTATTGACAAGGCTCCTCGTCCAGGTTCACGAGGAACAACTGTTTTTTTCCTTCACCCTAAATCTCATAATGAAACATCTTTTAGTGTTCTATACGAGGTAGTGGAGGATATGAATTGCTTTTAAAAATTTCCTTATTCTAATCTTATTTTCAATTTTCAAAACAAAATAACAAATTTTGGAAACCGATGATAAAAAAATTCTTGTCACTGGGGGGGCAGGATATATAGGTTCTCATGTCGTTAAAGCACTGCGAAATGCAGGAAGATCTCCTATAGTTTTTGATAATTTAAGCACAGGACTGCGAGAAAACCTTCTTCCAGACATTCCATTTATCTTAGGTGACACACTTTCTAAAAAGCACCTCAAGCAAGCCATGAGCTCAGTAGATTCTATCATTCACATGGCTGCCCACAAAGCAGCAGGCGAATCGATGATTGATCCAGTAAAATATGCAACTAACAATCTTGCCGGTACCATAAACTTGCTTAATGTAGCAGCTGAGGCAAAAATTAAACACTTCGTATTCTCTTCAAGTGCAGCTGTTTACGGAGAACCCAAATACTTGCCAATGGATGAATCACACCCCACTGAACCGCTCAACTTTTATGGATATACCAAATTAGAAATAGAAAACCTACTTGGTTGGTACAGTAAACTGAAGAACATTCGCTTTGCTAGTCTGCGTTATTTCAACGCGGCAGGATACGATATTGATGGAGAAATTAATGGGCCTGAGAGAGAATCCAATAACCTTATACCGATCGTGCTGGAAACAATCATGGGCAAACGCAAAGAAGTGGTTGTTTTTGGATCTGATTATGATACAGACGACGGTAGCTGCATACGCGACTATATTCATGTCAATGATCTGGCTGAAGCACATCTAAGCGCACTTAGTTACCTAGAAATTCAAAAACAGGACCTTGTGGTGAATCTTGGTACATCCAATGGTTTAAGTGTGCTGGAAGTATTAGGGATTGCACGCGAAATTTCGGGTACTGATTTTAAATATACCCTTGGTCCACGTCGTGAAGGGGATCCGGCGGTGGTTCTTGCTAAAGCTAGCCTAGCTGAAAAAATACTTCACTGGACTCCAAAAAATAGTGATGCTAAAACTTTGCTGGAAACATCACTACGTGCGTATAGAAAAAACTCTTAGTTTTTTTACTTTGTTTATCTTTTAAATCATCTGAATAACATTACGTCAAAAAAAATCATGCGAATATATAGTCTGATCTTTTTTATCCTTTTCATTAGCGCATGCACTAAACCCGTGGATACAGTATATTACAAAAAAGAAGATCTAACTAGATTTAAGACAAAGTCATTCAAATCAGAGAAAAAGAACAAGTTAATAGAGCTGGTAGCTGTAAAGGAATGCTCTGGTAAGGTAATCTGTGGTGATAGGGAAATAAAACTAAGTGTAATACATACTGGACGGTTTACATTTTTAAAGGGTAAAGACCTTGAACTTGATACAGATAAGGGAAAAATTAATTTAAATCAAAGAGATTACTCATATTCATACGATAGTATTAAGAAATCCAAGGGAGGAGTTAGCGGAGTTTTAACTGAACAATTTCTAATATGGGTTTCTGAGCCAGATTTCATCAAAGCGGCAAATGCTGAAAAGGCTATAATGAACATTGGCGATTATGCCTTTGAGCTTTCAACCGAAGGAAGAGATGCATGGCAGATAATGATGGACAAAGATCGCTTGCTTAAAGTAATGGATGAAGAACAGCAGCGCGAATATGGACAATATTCTCATGAAAATAAGGAAAAAAAAGAACTGGACTTACGAAAAAAAAGAATGGTCTCAGAGGCTGAGGAGTCTACATGGAAAATGATTGAAAATTCAGATAATGTGGAAGATTTCCGTTATTTTCTAGAACAGTTTCCGCATAGCCCATACGCTATCCCAACAAAACTAAAAATCAATCAGCTGGAACGTGAAAACAAGTGAGACCCAGTCCAGAATTTTTATGATCATTCGGACAAAAAACGTTCTTTTAGTTCAGGAGTAGGAACCATGCACTCCTCACTACTGCCAAACCATTTGTAGCGGTATTTTGCTATGAAATTGTAAAGAGCATCACGAAAAGGTCGTGGAAAAACAGACAGCAATTTAATGTGTCTTTCCCATCCATCCAAATACGAAAAAACTCTTAATGCTGCTGTGCTGCTTACCGAAAATCTTTCTTCTTCAAAAAAAACCAGACTGTCGGTATAGTTAACATCTAGTTTTTGTTCTTCCAGCATTTTTCTGCCAACCGAACTCTGAAGGGGGGCAAATAGAATTTTTCTGGCAACATCTCTACGTACAATTAGCTTAACCCACGCATTGCAAAAGTTACAATGTCCGTCAAACAATAGAATTGGCATCAAATTTTACAGTAATATTTAAAATCTCACAAAAAAAGTAGCTGGAGATCTTTTAAAACATTTGTAATGCGAATTTTCTTTAAAATGATCTTTAATTTAGAACAAGGTTAATAAGTATAGCAAAAAAAATAATTTTTCGATCCTAAACCTTATTGAAATCACTTTATTACAGTAAATACTGAATCAGATTCGAAGATTAAAACTAAGTTTTAATTATAGTTCAAAAACTAAATGATTGGAATATGTTCTTATAATGAATAATTTCTCAGAAAAACTCATTAAAAAGATCCAGCATCCAACTGATGTGGGAAGCGTGGTTCTATTTCGTATCGCGTTCGGACTTATAATGTTTTGGGAGGTTTCCAGATATTTTTTTTATGGATGGGTTGAAGATATTTATGTAAAACCTCAGTTTCATTTCCAGTACGAGTGGTTTCAATGGATAAGTCCATTACCAGCGAATGGAATGTACTTTATTTTCGGCGGATTAGGCATCCTCGCATTAATGATATCATTAGGATTGTATTACAGGGTTTCATCCATACTTTTTTTCCTAGGTTACAGTTATGTTTTCCTAATAGACCAGGCCCTATATAACAATCATTTTTACTTAATCTGCCTTTTGAGTTTTGTATTGACACTGGCACCATTGCAAAATGCATATTCCTTAGACGTAATCCGAGGTAAAGCCCCCCACACAGAAAAATTGCCTGCCTTGTGGCTATGGCTGATTAGATTTCATATTGGAATAGTTTATTTTTTTGGAGGTATTGCTAAGTTTGATCCTGACTGGCTGAGTGGATTAGCTACAAAAGAGCTCATGTTAATAGCTAACAGAGGAACTTTTTTAGAAACGCTTACATTACATGCTTGGTTTCCTTATTTCTACGCGTGGTCGGGAATGCTTTTTGATTTGTTGATTCCCTTCCTTATGCTCTGGAAACCATTTCGGAAATGGGCGTTCCTTGCTGCAGTGCTTTTTCATATGAATAACTACTTTGTTTTTCCGATTGGAATTTTTCCTGTTCTATCTCTAGTGCTTACTCTGATGTTTTTTGACTCAGACTTCCCAAAGAGAATGGCTCCTAAAAAACTTCGTAGCTGGATTAGTTCTTATTACAGTATGCGTCTTTCAAAAATTGAAAAAAAACATCTTGTCGAAGAATTTCCGAATCAAAGAACAGAAATTCCCAGAATTTTTCTCTTGTTTGTTTTAATTTACTCTGTAGTTCATCTTATCTTACCGTTTCGTCATTTACATTATCCTGGGGTCACAAACTGGCATGAAGAAGGTCATTATTTCGCATGGCGCATGATGCTCCGTCAAAAAATAATCCGAATTCAGTTTAACGTCACACACCCTCAGACAGGTGAGCAGCGATACGCCGATCCAAGTGATTATCTCAATTCTTCACAGTTCAATGTTTTCGCGGGAAATCCTGGTATGATTCTACTGTTTGCACATCACCTAGATCAGCTTGTACAAAGCAATACAGGGTTTGATCCGATAATAACGGCCAAAATTAATGTTAGTCTTAATGGCAGACCATTCAAGGAACTGGTTGATCCACAACTTGACCTTTCCAAGATTCCTCCCTACAAGCCAAGTTATTTTTGGATCAAATCATTTTAGGAAAATAAATTTTATTATCTATTTTCTAAATTTAAACCACACGATGATAATAAGCCGTATATCTTTCAGTCAAATTTTTTGAATTGAATATTTTTTTAAGTTCAATCCAGATTCTTTTAGTAAACTACAAAATTATCGCCCCATTGTTAACAAATAAATACTGTATATATAAGTTAGAGATACTTATAGATGTATTAAAATAAATTTAACACACTATCACGCAGTAATAAATTTGCCTAATTTTGATTTTTTATGAGAGCGTTTGAAAGATTTATTGAGAAACTTCTGAATTATTAAAGGTATCTATTGCTATACGGAAGGAATGAATAGGAAGATTTGAGGAATAAAATGAGGAGACAAAAAAAACGGGACCGTCTGCTTTAGCAAACGATCCCATTAAATAGCTTTGAATTTTTAAGGCTCAGAGCCTTTAATAATTAAAATTCAATTAGAAACTATATGACATAGCGACTTCGATGTCGGTCATACTGTAACCGTCAGCACTACCACCAGTCTGTGCACGAGTCTGCGATCCATAGCCCACTTTAAGTGCAGCAGGACCTACAGTTGTGTTGTAGCCCACTTCCATAGCAGAGTATGTATTTGGGTTACCAGCAGTTCCTCCATCAGTAGCAGTTGTTTCATAACTACCAATGTACAGAATAACTGTGTCTGAACCAAGTGCATATGTTAAACCAATCTCATTACCGGAATATTCCAGTGCGTCCTTTGTACTACTTCCTTCATTTTTGTATGTACCGTAACTTAAGAAAGGCTTAATGTCGTCAAGGTCAATCTTGACTCCAAGACCCATGGTAGATGAAGTTGATGCCAATGATGAAGGGTCTACAGATGCACCACCAACATCTTCTGTTGAAGCATTACAAATAGTTACGCCTACAGCAGCTGGACCAAATGTTCCATTGAATCCTAATCCAGTACCTGTTGTGCTAGTACCTGAATTACCTGTAGCTTCACCATCTATATATTCACCTGCACCACACATATCATCTGCCTGACTAGACTTTTGATATGCAACAGTGGCACTCATACCATCATTGATTTTGTATCCAAGTGAAACTCCGTGGAAACTATCAACAAAAGCTCCAACTCCTATATCGTCATCACTTGGGTCAAAAGTAACTGCACCAGCAGCCTGACTATTAGTTGAAACGTTCTGATTGGAAAGGTGTGAGGCTTCTCCCAGAACGATAGTCATTGTACCGTTTGTTACAGTAACGTTTGTGTAATCTTCATCAGTTTGTGCCATACAGCCGGATGTCCCGTTATCTTGAGTAACTGCATCACCTACAGTTCCTGTACAACCAGGACGATCCCTATTATAGGAAACGCTACCTGATGCAGTCCAGTCACCAACCTTCGAGGAACCAGAAACAGCAATTGTCTCATCAAGGTTACCATCCCAGTCTATAGTGTAGGTTAGTGAAGCACTTTTATTACCATCGCTATGACTTGAAGCCAACTTCAGGCTGGAGCCTTCACTACTTGCTCCACCACTTGCAACAGTATTGGCCCCGGTAGTAGCTGTGGTATTTGTTATATTAAACTTACCTAACGCTGATCCGCTTGCCTTAAAATCCCAGGCAAACGCGGGTGCCGCAAGTGCGACGGAAGCAACAGCGGCTAGCATAATTTTGCTTAATTGTTTCATAACTC
>MDTG01260768.1_pt1 | contig 12564 bp, 14 predicted proteins | sample 811421 | NCBI WGS metagenome assembly MDTG01 (sample SAMN05326645, study PRJNA326480) | marine metagenome | isolation source: seawater | place: Pacific Ocean: South East | collected 2011 | reverse complement strand
CGATGCCGTTGTGGACAACGGCTTGCGACATCCGGTCGCCGGATTCGATACGTTCAATGCTCATGTGATGTTCCTGCGCGGCAAGAGGAGAATTGGAGCGGGTAACGGGAATCGAACCCGTAACTGAAGCTTGGGAAGCTTTCGTGATACCTTTTCACCATACCCGCGTCTGAGCCGTGGAGATATGGCCTTGTGCGGGCGTGGTCAAGAGGGGAAAGCGGTGTGCGCGCGCGCCTATTTGCGCCCGAGATACATCTTGTAGAGCCAGATCAGCAGCAGCGATCCCAGCACCGCGCCAATCAGCCCGCCCAACAGCCCCCCGTCACCATCAGCAGCACCCGGATCACCACCGCGCCGATGAGGGCGCCTGCGATGCCGATGAGCACGGTCTGAACGACCCCGGCCTCGATCCGCATCAGCCGGGTCGCGAGAAACCCCGCCGCCGCCCCGATGATGATCAGGTAGACGATGCCCATGGCTTACCTCCGCTTGCGCCAATGGGTTGGCACGATGATCAGCGCGCCGACCGATGAGAGGATCGCGTCAATCCCCGGCGCGCCGAAGCGGATGCCGAACATGATGCGGATGAAGTAAAAGAGGAACGCACCGCCGACGCAGATGATGATCGACGGAAGATAGCCGTTGCGGGTAAAGCCGCTTTTCTCGCTGGCATAGCCGACGATGCCCGCGATCACCACCGTGCCGAAAAGTTGCAGAAACATCGCGTCACTCCAATCGGCTGCCGCGCGGCCAGGCCATGCCGCGCAGGAACTCGGGCCCATCCTGCGCCGCGCGGCCTGCGCGTTGCAAGCGCAAAAGCCGCACCGCGCCGCGCCCGCAGGCGACGGTTGCCTCACTGTCCAGAACCTCGCCGGGCGCACCGTGCCCCTCGGCCATCCTTGAAGCGAGAAGCTTTATCCGCTCTTCACCCGCCATGCACCACGCGCCGGGAAAGGGCGAGAGGCCCCTTATGCGCCGGTCGACCTCTTGCGCGTCAAGGCTCCAGTCCAGCCGCGCCTCGGCCTTGTCGATCTTGGCGGCATAGGTGACGCCCGCCTCGGGTTGCGGTGCAGGCTCCAAGCTGTCCAGCCGGTCCAGCGCCTCGACAATCAGCCGCGCGCCCATGTCCGACAGCCTGTCATGCAACTGCCCGGTGGTTTCTTCCAACCCGATCCGCGTTGCCTCGCGCATGAGCACCGGCCCGGTATCGAGCCCCGCCTCCATCTGCATGATGCAGATACCCGTCTCGGCATCGCCCGCCATGATGGCGCGGTGAATGGGGGCGGCCCCGCGCCAGCGCGGCAGGAGACTGGCATGGATGTTGAGACAGCCCTTTGCGGGCGCGTCGAGCACCGCCTGCGGCAGAATAAGGCCGTAAGCCACGACCACCGCCACATCCGCCCCGAGCGCAGCGAATGCCGCCTGTTCCTCTGCGCCTTTCAGGCTGACCGGATGGCGGACCGGCAGCCCGAGCACCTCCGCGCGTGCCTGCACCGGGCTGGGGCGGTCCTTTTTGCCGCGTCCCGCCGGGCGCGGCGGCTGGCAATAGACGGCGGCCACCTCGTGCCCTGCCTCGACCAGCGCGTCGAGCACCGGCACCGAGAAATCCGGCGTTCCCATGAAGATCACACGCATCGCAGCCCCCTTCATCTTGCCAAAAATACTCAAATCCGACCGCACCACGGGCAAGACGCTCAGGCCAGCTTGCGCGCCCGCCTGAGCAGCATGTCCCGCTTCACGCGCCCCAGTCGATCAAAATACATCCGCCCCTGCAAATGGTCGATCTGGTGCTGCACGGATGTGGCCCAGAGGCCGACGAAATCGCGCTCCTCGATCTCGCCCGAGGCATTGAGAAACCGTACCGTCACCGCGCGGGGCCGTTCGATCACCGCCGAGACGCCGGGCAGGCAGGGGCTGGCCTCCTGATGCTCGCGCAGATGCACGCTGGCATGCAGCACCTCGGGATTGGCCATGCGTACCGCCTGGCCACGCGCCTCGCTGGCATCGACCACCGCGAGGCGCTGCATCTCGCCAAGCTGCGTGGCCGCCAGCCCGACGCCCGGCATCGCCTCCATCACCGCGATCATCTCGTCCCAGATCGCATGGGTCGCATCGGTGATTTCGGCGACCGGGGCAGCGGCGGTCCTGAGCCGCTTGTCGGGCCAGCGCAGAACCGCTCTCACGCGCGCGCCTGCTCGCGCTTGAGTTTCTGCATGCGCCGGGTGATCATCTGCCGCCGCATCGCGCCCAGATAGTCGATGAAGAGCTTGCCGTTCAGGTGGTCGATCTCGTGCTGCACGCAGGTCGCCCAAAGCCCGTCGAAGGTCTCGTTCTGCTCATTGCCGTCGCGGTCGATCCAGCGCACATCCACCAGTTTGGGTCGCGTCACGTCGGCATATTGGTCTGGGATCGAGAGGCAGCCCTCCTCATAGGTGTTGGTCTCGTCGGAACTGGCCACCACCTCGGGGTTGAACATCACCAGCGGGCGCGGTTCCTCGCCCTCATCCTTGACGCAGTCGAGCACGATCAGGCGGCGGGTCACCCCCACCTGCGGCGCGGCAAGGCCAATGCCCGGCGCGTCATACATGGTTTCCAGCATGTCATCCGCCAGCGCGCGAAGATCGTCGCTGAGATCGGAGACAGGCGTGCAGACCTTTTTCAGGCGCGGGTCGGGGTGGATGAGGATCGGGCGTTTCATGGCGCTTGATTTAGGCGATCGGCGCGCGATCCGCAACGGTCTTGCACCCGGCGTGCAATCGTCTAGCCTGCCGCCCGACACCCCAAGGAGACCCCCATGAATTTCGACGAGATCATCGACCGCCGCGGCACGGGAAGTACCAAGTGGGACAGGATGGAGGCTTATGGCGGTGTTTCACCTGATGACGGGATTCCGATGTGGGTCGCCGATATGGATTTTCGGGCGGCCGATGTTTTGCAGGACGCGATGCAACGCCTCATGGACCGCGCCAATTACGGCTATTTCCCCGGTGACGACGAAATGAACGAGGCCGTTGCCTGGTGGATGAAAGAGCGCCACGGATGGGACGTGGACCCGGGCCACATGTCGAGCACCGCGGGGCTGGGGCATGCCATAGCCCTGATCCTTGAAACCTATACCGATCCCGGCGATGAGGTGATCATCTTCACCCCGGTTTACCACGAGTTCACAAAAAAGATCGAACTGAACAAGCGCGTCGTCCACGAGGCCCCGCTGGTTATCGAGGACGGCATATACCACATGGATCTGGACGCGCTCGAGGCCGGGCTGAGCGGCAAGGAGCGAATGATGCTCATTTCATCGCCTCATAATCCGGCCGGGCGCATCTGGACGCCCGGCGAATTGCGCCAATTGTCCGACTTCTGCGCCCGTCACGATCTCATCATGGTTGCAGACGAAATCCATCATGATCTGGTTTTCCCCGGCCAGACATTCACGCATTTCCTCAATGCCGCCCCCGAGGCTGCGGACCGCAGCTTTGTCCTCACCGCCGCGTCGAAAACATTCAACACCGCTGGTGCGCGCCTTGGGACGGTCACGATTCCCAATCCTGACCTGCGCAGGCGCTTCCGGCAGGCGCTGCTCGAACACCAGACCCAGCCCAATCTGCTGGGCGTCGAGTTGACGCGCGCCGCGTACTCGCCGGGTGGCGCGGCCTGGGTTGATGAACTGGTCGCCTATCTCGACGGCAATCACCGGCTTTTTCTCAATGGTATCGGTGAGATCCCTGCGTTGAAGGCCATGCCCATGCAGTCGACATATCTGGCCTGGGTGAATTTTGCCGATACCGGAATGGATATGAAGGAGGTTCTTCGCAGAGTGCATGAGGACGCGCGCATTGTTCCGTCAGTGGGCGCTGATTTCGGCACCGGTGGCGACGGGTTCCTGCGGTTCAACATCGGCACGCCGCGCGCGCGGGTGGCCGAGGCGGTGGAGCGGCTTCAGGCGGCTTTCGGCGATCTGCAATAGCGCGCTGCGACCAGACATGCCCGCACAGAAAAACGGCCCCGTCGCATCGACGGGGCCGTTCTCATTCTGTCACAGCGTCTGGCGCTTACTTGTCGTTGTCGCCCTTGAGCGCCGCGCCAAGGATATCGCCGAGCGATGCACCGGAGTCGGACGAACCATACTGCTGAACCGCCTCTTTCTCTTCGGCGATTTCGCGGGCCTTGATCGAGAGGCCAAGACGGCGGGTCTTGCTGTCCACATTGGTGACGCGGACATCGACCTTGTCGCCGACCGAGAACCGCTCGGGGCGCTGTTCTGCACGGTCACGGCTGAGGTCGGAGCGGCGGATGAAGGATTTCATGCCCTCGTATTCCACCTCGACGCCGCCATCCTCGATCGCCGTCACTTCGACGGTGATGATCGAGCCGCGCTTCACGCCACCCACGGCATCGGCGAACTTGTCACCGCCGAGCGCCTTGATCGAGAGCGAAATACGCTCTTTCTCGATATCGACCTCGGAGACGACCGCCTGAACGATGTCGCCCTTCTTGTAGCTCTGGATCGCTTCTTCGCCACGCTCGTCCCAGCTCAGATCGCTGAGGTGAACCATGCCGTCGATTTCGCCTTCGAGACCGATGAACAGACCGAATTCGGTGATGTTCTTGACCTCGCCCTCGACTTCGGTGCCGGCGGGGTGGGTCTCGGCAAAGACTTCCCACGGGTTGCGCATGGTCTGCTTGAGGCCAAGGCTGACACGACGCTTGGCGCTGTCGATTTCCAGAACCATGACTTCGACCTCTTGCGAGGTGGAGACGATCTTGCCGGGATGCACGTTCTTCTTGGTCCAGGACATTTCCGAGACGTGAACGAGACCTTCGACACCGGGCTCCAGCTCAACGAAGGCACCGTAATCGGTGATGTTCGTCACGCGGCCGGTATGCACCGATTCGAGCGGGTACTTGGCGGCGACCAGATCCCACGGATCTTCCTGCAGCTGCTTCATGCCGAGGCTGATGCGGTGCGTGTCCTTGTTGATCTTGATGACCTGAACCTTGACGGTCTCGCCGATGGTGAGGATTTCCGACGGGTGGTTGACGCGGCGCCAGGCCATGTCGGTGACGTGCAAGAGGCCGTCGACACCGCCGAGATCCACGAAGGCCCCGTATTCGGTGATGTTCTTGACCACACCATCGACGGTCTGGCCCTCGGTGAGGTTGGCGATGACCTCGGCGCGCTGTTCGGCGCGGCTTTCTTCCAGGATGGCACGGCGCGACACGACGATATTGCCGCGGCGGCGATCCATCTTGAGGATCTGGAAGGGCTGCTTGAGACCCATGAGCGGGCCCGCGTCACGCACCGGGCGCACATCGACCTGAGAGCCGGGCAGGAAGGCCACGGCACCGCCGAGATCGACGGTAAAGCCACCCTTGACGCGGCCAAAGATCGCGCCTTCGACGCGCTCTTCGTCGGCATAGGCCTTTTCGAGACGGTCCCATGCCTCTTCGCGGCGGGCCATCTCGCGGCTGACCACGGCTTCGCCGCGGGAGTTCTCTGCGGAGCGCAGGAAGACCTCGACCTCGTCGCCGACGGAAATGTCGGGCTGCTCGCCGGGATTCGCGAATTCTTTCAGATCAACGCGGCCTTCCATCTTGTAGCCGACGTCGATGATGGCTTGTCCCGCCTCGATGGCGATGACCTTGCCTTTGACAACCGTGCCCTCATCGGGCGTGTCCATTTCGAAGCTTTCTTCAAGGAGGGCTTCGAAATCCTCCATAGATACGTTCTGAGCCATGTGGTCTCTGGTTTCCTTTTAGCGGTTTTCCGGCCGCGCGGTTGTCTCCGCCGGTCTTTGGGGGTTTCATTGGTCAGGCGGGTCACAAAACAAAGAGGGCCGGTGGTGCCGACCCTGCTCGATCTCAATGCTTCGTGGCGGTTTCCGCCTTGTTGACGCGCCGCGTATAGCGGGGGCGCGGGTGTAAATCAAGCGTCTAAAGCGCCCCAAGGCGGGCTTTTGCCCGGTCCACCTCGGCCACCGCTGCCGCGACCGCCTGATCTATGGTCATCTCGGAGGTGTCGAGCCTGAGCGCATCCTCGGCGGGTTTCAGCGGGGCCGCTGCGCGGGCGCTGTCGCGGGCGTCGCGCTGGTGCAGGTCGTCCATGACCTCGTCGAGCGTGGTCGCGTGACCGGTCTCGCTGAGTTCCTTGTGCCGCCGCCGGGCGCGTTCTTCGTCCGAGGCGGTGACGAAGAGCTTCACCTCGGCCTCGGGGCAGATCACCGTGCCGATATCGCGGCCATCGAGCACGGCACCGCCCGCGCGCCGGGCAAACGCACGCTGAAAATCCAGGAGCGCCTGCCGCACTTCGGGGATTGCGGCGACGCGGCTGGCGGCCTGGCTGACATCGGGGGTGCGCAGGTCGTCTGCGTCGAGATCCTCGGCGCGTAGGTTTTGCGCCGCCTCGACCGGATCAAGGCCGGTTAGCACACGCCGCCCGGTGGCGCGGTAGAGCAGCCCGGTATCGAGATGCGCAAAGCCGAAATGTGCGGCCAATGCCCGCCCGATGGTGCCTTTGCCCGCCGCTGCCGGTCCGTCGATTGCTATGGTGAACGCCATGCCTGCCCTCGTCTTCCTTGGACCATCTTGCTAGCCGATCCGGGCCTGCGCCTCAAGCATCGCTTGACGGCAAGCGCAGGGCGCGGCATCACCCGGATATGCTGATTTACAAGATATTCCGTGGCCCCGAATGGGCCGATCTTCGTGCCAGGGGCGAAACCGCCGGTGCGCCGGTCGATCTCGCCGATGGCTATGTGCATTTCTCGACCGCCGATCAGGCCGCCGAGACGGCTGTCAAACATTTTGCGGGCGAGGAGGGGCTGATGCTTCTGGCCATCGAGTCAGAGCGTCTGGGCGAGGCCCTGAAATGGGAGCCGTCGCGCGGGGGCGCGCTCTTCCCGCATCTCTACCGCGAATTGCGCCTGTCGGATGTGGCCTGGGCGCAGCCCTTGCCGCTGGTGGAGGGCGTGCATCAGTTCCCGGCGGGTCTGGAATGACCATGCTGGAGCGGCTCGGCCTTGGCCTGCTGCACCGGTTCGATCCGGAAGCCGCGCATGGTCTGGCGCTGCGGGCACTGCGCATGGGGCTGACGCCCAGCGCCGGTCCGGTCACGAGCGCGCGACTGAGGACCGATCTGGCGGGGCTGTCGCTGCCCAATCCGGTGGGGCTTGCGGCAGGCTTCGACAAGAATGCCGAGGCGCTTGGCCCGCTGAGCCGCGCGGGGTTCGGGTTTGTCGAGGTGGGGGCGGTCACGCCGCGCCCGCAGCCCGGCAACCCGCGCCCGCGTCTGTTTCGGCTGAGCGAGGATCGCGGTGTCATCAACCGTTTCGGGTTCAACAACGAGGGCATGGAGGCCGCCGCCGCGCGGCTGGCTAACCGCCCGCGCGACGCGGTGATCGGCCTCAATCTGGGGGCCAACAAGGACAGCGATGACCGGGCCGAGGATTTCGCCCGGGTGCTGGCGCATTGCGGCGCGCATCTGGATTTCGCGACGGTCAATGTCAGCAGCCCCAACACCGAAAAGCTGCGCGAGTTGCAAGGGGCCGAGGCGCTGATGGGGCTGTTGAAAGGGGTGATGGAGGCGCGCGACTGGCTGCCGCGCCCGATCCCGATCTTCCTCAAGATCGCGCCGGACCTGAGTGACACGGAACTGTCGGAGATCGCCGATGTGGCGCGTGCGAGCGGGATCAGCGGCATCATCGCCACCAATACCACGCTGGATCGCGAGGGGCTGCGCAGTGACGCGCGCGATCAGGCGGGGGGGCTGTCTGGCCGGCCATTGTTCGAGAAATCGACCCGGGTGCTGGCGCGGCTGTCGCAGCTGACCGGTGGTGACATGCCGCTGATCGGCGTGGGCGGTGTGGGTTCTGCCGAAGACGCCTACGCCAAGATTTGCGCGGGGGCGCATGCGGTGCAGCTATATTCGGCGCTGGTTTATGAGGGGCTGTCGCTCGTGTCGGACATCGCCAAGGGCCTCGACGCGGCGCTGGAGCGTGACGGGTTCGGCAATGTGGCCGAGGCCGTGGGCACCAAACGAGGGGACTGGCTGTGATCACCTATTGGCATAATCCGCGCTGTTCCAAATCGCGCGCCGGGCTGAAGCTGCTGGAAGAGCGCGGGGCCGAGGTGCGCGTGCGGCGCTATCTGGAGGATGCGCCGACCGAGGCCGAATTGCGCGCTGTTCTGGCGCAGCTGGACGTGGCACCCATCGGGATGATGCGCGTGGGCGAGGCGCGGTTCAGGGACCTGGGCCTGAGCCGTGACAGCGACCCGGAGACGCTGATCGCGGCGATGGCTGAAAACCCGATCCTGATCGAGCGGCCCATTGCTGTGACTGAAAGCAGTGCCGCGATCGGGCGTCCGCCCGAAACCCTGCTGTCGCTGCTCTGAGCCCGGAAACGCAAACGGGCGCGCCCGAAGACGCGCCCGATATCTGAGCCTGACCGGTGCTCAGCCCTTTTTCAGCACCCTTGCCCCGAGCGTCTCGGCGATCTGCACGGCGTTGAGAGCCGCGCCCTTGCGCAGGTTGTCACTGACGCACCACAGGTTGATGCCGTTGTCGATGGTCGGGTCCTGACGGATGCGGCTGATGAAGGTGGCGAAATCGCCCACGCATTCGATGGGGGTGACGTAGCCGCCATCCTCGCGCTTGTCGATCACCATGATGCCCGGCGCCTCGCGCAGGATGTCGCGCGCCTCTGCTTCGTCGAGATGGTCCTCGAACTCGATATTGATCGCCTCGGAATGGCCGACGAAAACCGGCACGCGCACGCAGGTCGCGGTCAGCTTGATCGAGGGGTCGACGATCTTTTTCGTCTCGGCGACCATCTTCCATTCTTCCTTGGTCTGGCCGTCCTCGAGGAACACGTCGATATGCGGGATCACGTTGAAGGCGATCTGCTTGGGGTAGACCTTTGCCTGATAATCGTCGGTCGGGTTGTAGACCGATTTGGTCTGGTCCCACAGCTCGTCGATGCCGTCCTTGCCCGAGCCCGACACCGACTGGTAGGTCGAGACCACCACGCGCTTGATCCGGGCGCGGTCATGCAGGGGCTTCAGCGCCACCACCATCTGCGCGGTGGAGCAGTTGGGGTTGGCGATGATGTTCTTCTTGGCATAGCCCTCGACCGCCTCGGGGTTCACCTCGGGCACCACGAGCGGCACGTCGGGGTCGTAGCGGTAGAGCGAGGAGTTGTCGATCACCACGCAGCCCGCCTTGGCCGCCTTGGGCGCATAGGTCTTGGTGGCGTCCGAACCGATGGCGAAGAGCGCGATATCCCAGCCGGTGAAATCGAACGTGTCGAGATCGAGGGTCTTGAGCGTGCGGTCGCCAAAGCTGACTTCGGTGCCGAGCGAGCGGCGCGACGCGAGTGCGGCGATCTCGTCCACCGGAAACTCGCGCTCGGCGAGGATGTTCAGCATTTCGCGGCCCACATTGCCCGTGGCACCAACGACGGCGATTCTGTAACCCATGTGTATCATGCCTCCTGATCGGGGTTGCGGTGCGGGTCATACAAGGATTGCGGGGGATGTGAAAGGGGCGGGTTGTCAGCCCATGTTGTCGCGGCTGAAGAGGTAGATCACCAGCCCAACGAGCAGCGCGCCCCCGAACAGCCCGAAGATCGCCACATATCCTGCAAGCGGGCCAGTGGAGGCCGTCGCTGCGTGCAGTGGGCCAGAGGCGAATTGCGCGACGCCCACTCCGCCGATGCCGAAGAGATTGAGCAGCGTCACCCCGCGCCCGGCCAGATGCGGCGGGAAAAAGCTGCGGCCATGGGCGATGATCACCGGGAAGGACGCGCCGGAAAAGCCGATGATGGCCAGCAGGGCGATGGAGAGCGCAAGGCTCGCATCCGGCCAGAGCATCAGCGTGCATGTGGCCAGCGCGCAGATCAGGTTGCCGGTGAAGATCACCCATTTTCGGGTCTGGAACAGCCGGTCGAGCGGGCCGTAGCTGAGCGTGCCCGCGATCATCGCCAGCCCCATCACCAGCGTCGCCTGCCCGACCTGCCCGGTATCGAGCATGAAGACGTCCGTGAGGTAGGGCCCGGCCCAGAGCCCGCGCAGCGCCGCCGCAGGCGCGTAGGCCACGAACATCAGCGGCAGGATCGTCCAGAGGGCGGGCATTTTCAGCAGGTCGAGGACCGAGCCGCGCGTTTCGCCGGTCACGGCCTCGGGATCGCGCACGAGGGTCTGAATCCCGAGGGCGATGACCGCCGATATACCCGCCAGTCCCCAGAGTGCGGCGCGCCAGCCCATCGTCTCTGCCGCCCAGGCCATTGGCCAGGCGGCCACCAGGTTGCCGACCGATCCCACCCCCAGCATCAAGGCGGCGAGGGTGGCAAAGCGCGCGGGCGGAAACTGTCGCGCGAAGATGTAGTAGGACGCCATCAGCACCGGCGAGCAGCCCACCCCGATGAGCGCCATCGCAAGGCTGACATGCAGCGGCGTGGTGGCGAGCGCGAATAGCGCGGCCCCGCCGCCCCCGCCCACCAGCAAAAGCACCGCTGCCGTGCGGCGCGGGCCGACCCGGTCAAGCGCCCATCCCACCGGTATCTGCATCGCTGCGAAGATCACGAACCACAGCCCCGAGGCAAAGGCGAGATCGTCCGGCGTGGTGCCGATATCGCGCGACAATGGCCCGCTGAGCACCGCGAGGAAGGCGCGAAAGAACTGGCTCAGCACATAGGCGAGGCAGAGCAGGGCAAGGCCGGCACGCATGGATGAGGTTTCCTTTTCGGGGGCTGCGCTCAGGCACCGCCACGCGTGATCAGCACATCGACATGGGCCGCCGCGCTTTCGGCGAGGGCATAGAGGTTGTAGCCGCCCTCCAGACAGCTGACGAGGCGGCCACCGCAGAGATCATCCGCCAGATCGCAGAGCCGGTCGGTGATCCAGGTGAAATCCTCGGTCTCCAATGTCAGTTCCGCCAGCGGGTCGTCGCGATGCGCGTCGAACCCGGCGGAGACGATTATCAGATCGGGCTTGAAGGCGCGGATGCGGGGAAACACGGTGTCCTCATAGGCGCGGCGGAACGCATCGCTGCCCGAGCGCGGGGCAAGTGGCACGTTGAGGATGGTGTCATGCGGTCCGGTCTCATGCGCCGCCCCGGTGCCGGGCCAGAGCGGATATTGATGCGACGAGACAAAGAGCGCGCGCGGCTCGTCCTCCAGCAGATCCTGCGTGCCGTTGCCGTGATGCACATCGAAATCCACCACCGCGACACGGCCCAGCCCGTGATGATCGAGCGCGTATTTTGCCGCCGCCGCGACATTGCCGAAGAGACAAAAGCCCATCGGGGTTTCACGCTCGGCATGGTGGCCGGGCGGGCGGGTCGCGACAAAGGCGTTATGCGCCTCGCCCGACAGCACCAGATCGACGCCGCGGATCGCGCCACCGGCACCGCGATGCGCCGCCGCAAGGCTGCCCGGCGACATCCATGTGTCGGCATCCAGTTGCGCCAGCCCCTCGGTGGGGGCCGCGTCGCGGATCGTCTCGACATAACTTTTGGGATGGACCCGCAGCAGATCGTCCTCGGCCACGAGAGGGGCGGTGACGCGCAGCAGGTCCTTTTCCAGCAGCGCTGCCAGAACCCGCTCCAGCCGGGCCACCTGTTCTGGATGGCCTTCGGGCGGTTCGTGCCCCAGGCAATCGGGATGGGTGATCAGGGCAGTGGTCATGGCGCTCCTCCGTCTTTGATCGGGTGAACAGAACCGGATTTTCCCGCCTTGTCCAGTGCAGCCTTGTGGGCGCGCGGGGGGCATGCCACTCTGGCGGGTATGGAAGGTGATGCCGTCACGTTGACACAGGATATCGCGCTCGGGCTATGGGCGCAGTTGGAACTGTTCCTGCGCAGCCTGCTGCGGCCGTGGAATGCCTATCAGATCGTCATCGCGGTCGGGCTCTTCGGGCTGGCGCATGTCCTCGCTGCGCTGCTTGGCCCGGTCTGCCGCGAGTGGATGCGGCGGCGCGAGGGCTGGCCGAAATGGCGCATGCGCCTGCTGGTGATGCTGCACCGGCGGTTGCGGCTGATCTTTTTCGTGATGCTGATCTGGCCCTTGGTCTGGCTGATGCAGACCTATACCTGGCCAAGCCGGTCCTACCTGCTGACGATCATTGCCGAACTGGCGCTCGCGTGGCTGGTGATCGCCATCGTGACCCGGCTGATCACCAACAGCTTTCTGCGCGCGCTGGTGCGCTATGCGGGCTGGATATGGGTGACGCTGATCATCCTCAACCTGACCGAGGAGGCGCAGACGCTGCTCGATGGCTGGGCGTTTGAGTTCGGCGAGACGCGGCTGTCGCTCTGGCTGATCGTGCAGGCGGTGATCGTGATCGGTGTTCTGTTCGCCGTGGCGCGGTTCATCTCGACCACCAGCGCGGCGCAGGTGCGCAAGAATGCCGATATCTCGCCCTCGATGCAGGTGCTGGTGGTCAAGTTCCTGCAAGTGCTGCTTTATGGTGCTGCGTTCTTCATCGGCCTGCGCACGGTGGGGGTGGATCTGACCGGGCTGGCGGTGCTGTCGGGCGCCATTGGCGTGGGGCTTGGGTTTGGCCTGCAAAAGG
>MDTG01011657.1_pt1 | contig 12564 bp, 10 predicted proteins | sample 811421 | NCBI WGS metagenome assembly MDTG01 (sample SAMN05326645, study PRJNA326480) | marine metagenome | isolation source: seawater | place: Pacific Ocean: South East | collected 2011 | reverse complement strand
TTAAAAAATCAATGTGATGTTAATGATCATTTAAATTTTATAATTATGAAAACTATAAATGTTATTAAAAATTACAATTATCATAAAAGGCAATGTGGTTCAGATGAGTATTATGAATTGCTTAGAAATTTTCTTAAAATGGAAGATGTTTTTGATGAAACATACCATAATGGTGATATTATCATTATGAAGCCGATGGACTCAAGAAACTTTAATTCTGATATCAACATCTTGTCAGATTTAAATGAAGATAGTTGGCCTCCTAATTTATCTAATAATATGTGGTTTTCAAAAAAAATAAGGAATAAATTAGGATTAGATTTTAATGAAAGAAAGATTGGCATATCAGCAAATGATTTTTTACAATCTTTATTTGCAGATGAAGTTTTTTTTACAAGATCAAAGAAAAATCACTTGGAAAGTACAATAACTTCAAGGTGGTTAACAAGAATGGAAGCTTTATTAAAAGGTTCTGGAGAAAACGGAAAAAATACTCTTAAGCAAATAAAGAAAAGAGGAGAAAAGTATACTACTTTTCGACATCTTCAAAATAATAAAAGAATTTTGACTAATATGAATGTAAGACCTGCTCCTATAGTTCCAATAAAACTATTACCTAAAAAAATATCTGTAAGTAAAATTGATTATCTTATTCGTGATCCTTATGCATTTTATGTCAGTGAAATTTTAAAAATAAAAAAAGTAAATAATTTTCCGATTAGAAAAGATTACAAACTCAGAGGTAAAATAATACATGAAGTTTTAGAGGAGTTTATAATTAAATTTTCGGAAAATAATTATTCTGAAATTCAATCCATAAAGATATTTAATTCTATTTTAGAGAAAAAATTATTATCAATAAACTTATCTAGAGATATCCTGTATCTTTGGTTATCAAAATTTAAAAAAACTTTTAAATTTTTTATTAAAAATGAAATAAAAAAAAGAGATATTTTTAAAAATATTCAGGTTGAAACTTTTGGTAACTTAAATTTAACATTAGAAAATGAACTTGAGTTAAACATATTATGTAAAGCTGACAGAATTGATAATTCAAATACAGAAATTATTATTTATGATTATAAGACTTCCTTAATGAGAAAAGTTGATCTTATGAATTTTTCTCCTCAACTTGATATTGAAGCGTTAATATTAAAAGAGAAAGGATTTAAAAAAATTTCTTCTTTAAAAAATAAAAATATTTTAATTTCAATTATAAGTTTCAATTCAAATGCAAAAGAAATAACAAGATTGATTACAGAAAAAGATTTTCCAATTATTTTGAAATCTTTGAAGAATATTTTGAAGCATTTTTATTCAGAAAAGCACCCTTTTGTTTCAAAACTTATGTTAAAGAATCATAAAAATCATAAAGGAGATTATGATCATTTATCAAGATATGGAGAGTGGGATGAAAACTCAAAGTATAAGATTACAAATTTAATTAGATTAGATAAGATTGAGTTGAGAAAAAATGATTGAAGGTTTTACAAAACATAACTCATCATGGATCATTGCAAATGCAGGTTCTGGAAAAACTTTTCAAATCATAAATAAGATAATGTGTCTTCTTTTAAAAGGTGTGAATCCACAGAAAATATTGTGTATTACTTTTACTAATAATGCTGCTTTTGAGATGAGATCTAGGCTAAATGAGGAGCTTTTATCTTTGATAATGTTAGATGAAGATGAATTACATGAAAAATTGATAAATCTTAGTTCTGATTTTTTAAACCATAAAAATAAAAAAATATTTTATAATAATGCAAGAAAGTTATTTGGCATAATGCTTGAAAATATTGAAACCTTTAGAATACAAACTGTTCACAGCTTTTGTAGTAAAATTTTAAGAAAATTTTCAATAGAAGCAGGTATTAATCCAAATTTTGAAATAATTGATGAAAAAAAAGAAAAAGAAATTATAGAAATTTCATTAAATCAGTTCGCAGTTGATCATAAAGAAATGTTTTTACATTTTTTAAATGTTTTTGAAAATAGAGATTTTTTTGATTTAACAAAAGCAATTATCAAACATAAACATAATTTCGATATTGATTTTGATAAAAAAAAATTTGTTAAAACTTTTTCATTAAATGAAGATTTAATTAATTATGAAAATGAATATAGGAGTATTTTTGAAGGTTTATCAAGCGAATGTTTAGAAAATATAATATTAACTTTTGATAACGGAATAAAAACAGATAAAAAAAATTCAGCTTTATTAAAACAAATGTTTAAATCAACATTCAAAGAGAAAATCGATATATTAGATAAAGTTTTTTTGACGAAGGGACAATTAAAAGAAAAATCTAGATTTCCAAGTAAAAAAGTTAAAATTCAAAATAAAGAAATCTTAAATGATATTAAATTGATTTCAAATAGAGTTCTGGAATTAAAGAATAAAATCAAACAAACAAGAATTTTAAATAAAACTGAAAATTTATATAAATTTGCAAAAAAAATACTTACTTTTTATGATAAATATTTAAAAAAAAATAACTTGTTAGATTATAATGATTTAATCTTTAAAGTTCTAAATCTTATTAGTGAAGATAATGAGGATTGGATAAAATTTAATCTTGATGAGAACATCGATCATATTATTGTTGATGAAGCTCAAGATATTTCTCCAGAACAATGGAGAATAATAATTGAAATTTCTAATAATTTTTTTAATGATGAAAGAACTTTGTTAGGAGAAAAAACAATCAACATAGTTGGAGATGAGAAGCAATGTATATACTCCTTTCAAGGAACTAAGCCAGAAGTATATGAAGAAATGAAGAACTTTTACCATGAAAAGTTCAATTTTATAGGATTGAATTTACAACAAGAAACTCTATCCAAATCTTATAGATCTTCACCATTAATTTTAAGTTTTGTAGATGAAATTTTTTTTAATTTAAATAAATTTGATGGCGTTAAATTAAAAAAACCACATTTGGCATTCTTTGAAAAAATGCCAGGAAGAATTGATTCTTGGTCTATTGTTCAAGAACAAAAAGATCACAAAGAAACTTCTTGGTTAGATTTATCTGATAAAATATCTAAAAAAAGAAAAAAGTTAAATAATGAAAATAGTCTTGCAATTAAAATGGGAAAAGAAATTAAAAAAATTTTAAATTGTAAAACACTTCATTATCTTGATAGTTATAGAAATAAAGTAAACAGGAAAGTTGAACCAAAAGATATATTAATTTTATTTAGGAAAAGAGGAAAATTTTTTGAAGATGTAGTTAAAGTTTTAAAAAATTTAAACATTCCTGTTTCTGAGTCAGATAAATTTTTTCTTTATGAAGAGCTTTGTATTAAGGATTTGATATCTTTTTTAAAATTTTTAAATGATATTGATGATGATTTAAGTTTAGCAGAAATTTTAAAATCTCCTTTGTTAAACTTAAGCGAGGATGACTTCTATAATATATCAGTTAATAGGACAAGCTCATTATACAAATCATTATTGTCTAGAATGCCAAAACATCCTTCAGTAGGTGTAATTAGTGATCTAATAAATTCTAGTAAAAACTTTTCACCTTTTGAATTAGTACAAAAGATTTTGGTTGAACATAAAGGAAGAGAAAAATTAGTAAATAGATTAGGCACTCATGTTTCTGAAATTATTGATGAATTTTTAGATCAATTAATAATTTATGAGGAAAATGAATTGCCTACATTAAGAGGGTTTTTGCTTTCTATAAATGATTTAAATTTATATGTAAAAACAGATACAAATAATTTAAGGAATGAGATTAGACTCATGACTATTCATGGCTCAAAAGGACTAGAGTCACCAATAATTATTATTCCTGATTTTGTTTCTGAAAAAATTAATTTTAATAATGAAATGATTATTAATTATGACGATTTTCTTTTTTTTAATGAAAATGAAAATCAATTAGTTGAAACTACAAAATTAATTAAAAGTAAAATTGAAAAAATCTCTTTAGATGAAGAACTTAGATTGTTTTATGTGGCTTTGACAAGAGCAAAAAATTGGTTAATAGTTTTTGGAAATGAAATTAAAAAACATGATAATAAAAATAAAAGTTGGTTTTATCTTTGTAATCAAGCAATAAATAAGATAGACAAAACTAAATATTTTTATAAAAAAAATAAAAAGAAAAATCATATTATTTTAAAATATAATTGGTTTGAATGAATATGATATTAAGTCTTAATTCTTCAAGTAAATCTTGACGATTTTACCGCATTGTATTAAAAAAAAAAAAATAGGAGATTATGATGGCTACTTTTAATGTTACAGACGAAACCTTCGAAAATGAAGTTTTGAACTCAGATTTACCTGTTGTTGTTGACTTTTGGGCAGAATGGTGTGGTCCATGTAAACAAATTGGCCCTTCATTAGAAGAGTTATCTAATGAATATGAAGGAGAAATTAAAATTGCTAAAATAAATGTTGATGAAAATCCGCTATCTCCAGGTAAATACGGTGTCAGAGGAATACCTGCACTTTTTCTTTTCAAAAAGGGAGAGTTAGTTTCAAGTAAAACTGGTGCAGCTCCTAAGTCAATTTTGCAAAATTGGATTGAAGAAAGTAAGTAATTACATATTATTTATTTTCAAAATGTATCCTGCTAAATATAATGAACCGCAAATTATAACTCTAATCGATTTTTTTTGAGATTTTTCAATAATTTTGTTAATAGAGTCTTGTAAATTATATGACAAAAAGCATTCTAAGTTAAGTTTTTTGCATTCTGTTAAAATTTCAATTTCATTATAACTAAATTGTTCTGGAATTTTTATTCCTGTAATTTCAAGTTTTATATTTTTGAAATATTTCAAATAGTTTTTGACATCTTTTGTTTTTACCATTCCAAATATAACAAATGTTCTTAAAGCAGGTAATTCTTTAATTGTTTTTGCTACAGCCTTACCAGCTTCTTCATTGTGACCTCCATCTACCCAAATTTCAGAAAGTTGATTTTCTTTTTTTAACTTTCTTATTAAAGATCCTTTTTTAAGTAATTGAAATCTTGCTGGCCAAAAAGTTGATAAAACTCCTGATGAGATTGATTTCTCATTAATTTTTAGTTGTTTAAGTGTAGCAATTGCAATTCCAGCATTTTCAATTTGATGTTTGCCAATTAAATTAGGAATAGGATAGTAGTCAGTCTTTTCATTAGTTTCAAATTTTATTTGATTTTTATCATTAGAAATTGTCCAATCTTCTCCATAAACAAATAAAGGTGAATTTATTTTTGTTGACTGTTTTTTTAAAACTCTTAAAACACTTTTTTTTTGTTTTCCTACTATTGTTTTTACATTAGTTTTCATTATTCCTGCTTTTTCATTAGTAATTTTTTCTAATGTATTACCTAGAAAAGACTCATGATCTTTTGAAATAGGAGTTAATACCGATAGTGAGGGGCTATCAATAACGTTTGTTGCGTCTAATCTACCTCCTAATCCGACTTCAAGTAATAAATAATCAGCATATTCTTTGCTGAATGCCATAAATGCTAAACAAGTTGTAAATTCGAAAAAAGTTATTTCTTTTTTTTTATTTTTTTCTTCACATTCATGGATATATTTTAACAATAAATTATCATCAATAGGAATTCCTTTTAAATTAATTCTTTCATTAAAGTCTATCAAATGTGGTGAAATGTAAGAGTGAACTAATTTCCCATCAATTTCCATACACTTTTTTATAAAAGATAATGTAGAACCTTTTCCATTTGTTCCTGCAATATGTATTGTAGGAGGAATTTTTAGATGTGGATCATCTAGTTGTTTTAGTAATCCATAAACTCTTTTTAGTGAAAGATCTATTACTTTTGGATGTAATAAAGTTAGTTTATCAAGGGCAATATTTAATAAACTTTTATTCATATTTTAATTAAAAACTATCAAAATTAGGCGGAGAAAGATCAGCTTTGATGGCAGGAGGCTTTTTCATCATTAAAAAAGTCAATGTAATTAATTCTTCTCTTAATTTTTTTCTATTGATAACTTTGTCAATCATGCCATGTTCGAGAAGATATTCAGCTCTTTGAAACCCTTTTGGTAATTTTTCTCCAATTGTTTGTTCTATCACTCTTGGGCCTGCAAAACAAATCAAAGCTTTTGGTTCTGCAATTTGAATATCTCCTAACATCGCATAAGATGCGGTTACCCCTCCAGTTGTTGGGTTTGTTAATACAACAATATAAGGCAATTTGGCTTCTTTGAGCATTTGAACGGCAACTGTTGAACGAGGCATTTGCATAAGTGATAAAATGCTTTCTTGCATTCTTGCACCTCCTGCCGCGGTGAACAAAATAAAAGGAGATTTCTTCTTAATTGCCTGCTCTATTCCTGCTATAATTGCATTTCCAACAGCTCTTCCCATTGAGCCAGCCATGAATTTGAAATCTTGAACTGCTATTATTGCGTTTGATCTCCCAAGTTTCCCTTCAGCAACTATCATTGCTTCATTTTCATTAGACAACTTTTTTGCATCTTTTATACGGTCATTATATTTTTTTGTATCTTTAAAATTTAAAGGGTCTTTTTCAGGAATTTTATAGGGAATTTCACTGAAAAGTCCTCCATCAAATATACTTTTAAATCTGTTTCGTGGTGAAATATACATATGATTATTACAGTTATTACAAACAAATAATGATTCAATCAACTCCCTATGAAAAATCATAGTTCCACACTCATCACATTTAAACCATAAATTTTCAGGAGTATCCTTTTTTGAGAATATTGCATTTATCTTAGGTTTTACGAAATTAGAAATCCAATTCATTTTAAAACTCCAATTTTTATGAAATTTATATCCTGCTAAATGAAATTGCAATATCTAAAAAAATTCTAATGGATATAGAAGCTATATTGAATTTATAAAGTAGAAATATTTCTTAATTTACTTATATGTCAATATTACGTAAGATTTTTTTTAAAATTTAAATAAAGGAAAAGATATCTACAAAATAATTATTTTACTTTCAATCTTTTTTATAACCTCTTGTGTCAGAGATGATCAAACTCATTTGTATAAAGCTTTAACTATCAATTCATTCAAGGAACCAATAGTTTTGTTAGCGCCTAAAGGATTTTGTATTGATCAAAGATCTTTTGAAAAAAGTAATGATATTGTATCTATATTAGCAGTGGATTGTTTTTTGGTAGAAAATGATAAAATCAGTCTCAAAACTTTTAGAAAACCATTATCGGCGATAATAAGTGCAACTATTTTCGAATTAGAAAAAATGCAATCTTCAGAAGATGAATTTTTTTTTGAAATTGAAAATAAAGAAGACTTTTCTAAAATTTTAAACGAGTTAAATCTAGAAACTATTGAAATAATAAATTATGAAAAAAATGATGATTTAATTTTTTCTTATATTCTAAAAGAAAATAATTTATTGATTAATGAAAAAGATTATTATCTATCAAAAGTTTTTTTTATTGAAAAAAATAAATTGATAATTCTTTCTTTAATAAATTATTCAAAATATGATAATAAAAAAGAAACAAAAAGGTTATTAATGGAATATGTGAACAACATTAAGCTATCTAATAAAAAAATTAATTATGAGAAACTTAAATGAAATTTCCAAATTTATTTAAACCTTTAGATCTCGGTTTTACTAAGTTACCTAATAGAATTATTATGGGTTCAATGCATACTGGTTTGGAAGAATATGGAGATTGGAATAGAGTTGCTAAATTTTACTCTGAAAGAGCAAAAGGTGGTGTTGGCTTAATGGTGACAGGAGGAATTGCTCCAAATTTGGAAGGAGCTGTTCTACCCGGAGCTGCTGGCCTATTTAATAAGGAAGAAATTTCAAATCATAGTATTGTTACCTCTGCTGTTCACAGAGAAGGAAGTAAAATTATCATGCAAATTTTGCATGCTGGAAGATATGCTTACTCTAAAGGAGCAGTTGCTCCAAGTTCAATAAAATCACCAATATCTCCTTTTACTCCTAATGAATTATCTGACGAAGGAATTAGAAAGCAAATTGATGATTTTGTAAAAACGGCGTTGAATGCCCAGGCTGCTGGATATGATGGGATTGAAATTATGGGTTCTGAAGGTTATTTAATTAACCAATTCATTGTTTCTCACACAAATAAAAGAACGGATAATTGGGGAGGAAATTATTTAAACAGAATAAAATTTCCATTAGAAATTGTAAAAGAAATTAGACAAGCTGTTAAAGATGATTTCATTATCATTTTTAGACTTTCTTTGATTGATTTAATACCAAATGGATCAAATTGGGAGGAAGTAGTTTTTCTAGCTAAGTTACTTCAGAAAAATGGTGTAACCATTATAAATTCAGGGATTGGTTGGCACGAGGCACGAATTCCTACCATAGCAACTATGGTTCCCAGAAGAGCTTTTTCATGGGTTACAAAGAAATTGATGAAAGAAGTGGAAATACCTTTAATTACTTCAAATAGAATTAATACTCCTGAAGTTGCTGAGTCCCTTATTAAAGAAGGCTATGCTGATTTAGTGTCAATGGCTAGACCTTTTTTAGCTGACCCCAATTTTGTCATAAAATCTTTTGAAGGAAGGCCAAAAGAAATCGTACCGTGCATTGCTTGTAATCAAGCATGTTTAGATCATACTTTTTCGATGAAACTCACGAGTTGTTTAGTAAACCCTAGAGCTTGTAACGAAGAAAAACTAAATTATTCTAGAACATTAAAAGTTAAAAATATTGCTATTGTTGGTGCTGGTCCTGCTGGTTTAGTAGCTTCTATTATTGCTTCTGATAGGGGGCATAACGTTAGTTTATTTGAAAAAAATAATTTTCTGGGAGGACAATTATGTCTAGCTAGTAAAATTCCTGGAAAAGAAGAGTTTTTAGGTTTATTGAATTATTATAAAAACCAAGTACAAAATTCTAGTATAGATTTAAATTTAAATAATAGTCCATCTTTAGATGTTTTAAAACATTTTGATGAAGTTATTATAGCAACTGGTGTAAAGCCAAGAAAAATTGATATTTCAGGAGAAAAATCAGATAAATTAGTTTCATATATTGATGTAATAAATAAAAAAGTTGAGATAGGTAAGAATGTTGCGATTATTGGTGCTGGTGGCATAGGGTTTGACGTTGCACATTTTTTATCTGTTGACGAAAATGAAAAAACTGATCTTGATTTATGGTTGAAAGAATGGGGAGTTGGAGATCCATCAATAAATAGGGGTGGTCTTTTAATGGAAGAAAAGTTAACTAAAAAATCAGTCAGAAAAATACATCTTTTGCAAAGAAAAAATGGAAGGGTCGGAAAAGCTCTTGGTAAAACTACGGGCTGGATTCATCGAAAAGTACTTGAGATGAAAGGTGTTGAAATGATTGGGTCTGTTAATTACGAACAAGTTACTTCAGATGGATTAGAAATAACAATTGGTGAAGATAGATTTAATAAAAAATTATTAAAGGTAGAAAACATAGTTATTTGTGCAGGGCAGGAGCCAGATAGTTATTTATTTGAAAAGTTAAAAAGAGAAAACATTTCTGTTCATATTATTGGTGGAGCCAAAAAAGCTGAAGGGATTGATGCTAAAATTGCAATTGACAGTGCTTCGCGTTTAGCATCAAGTTTATGAGAAGTATTTCTTAACTTTTTCTGTAGTATTTATTAATTCTTCTTGTATTCCTTTTTCTGACATTGCATGACCAGCTTTTGGAACTATTATTAGTTTTGATTTCGGTAGTTTTTTATGAACTTCAAAAGCTGTTGATAATGGAGTAATCATATCATATCTCCCTTGAACTATAGTAGTTGGAATATTTTTAATTTTGTGCAGGTTAGGTATAATTTGATTCTCTTTATTCAAAAAACAATTATTTAAAAAATAATGATTTTCAATTCTTGCAAATGCTTTTGCATATTCAGTTGATGGGGAATATCCAATACCATCGCTTTCAAAAGATGCAAGAGTATTTTCCCATGATGTCCAAGCTTTAGAAAATTTCTCTTGTTCAACTGGAGAAGAACTAAATAATCTTTTATTATATGCTAATATTAAATCTTCTCTTTCTTTCTCTGGAATAATATTTTCGAATCTTTCCCACGCTTCTGGCCAAAATTTGCTTGCACCATTTTTAAAATAAAACCATTCAAGTTCAGACTTTGACATTGTAAAAACCCCTCTAAGAATTAAAAATAATATTTGTTCGGGATTATTTATAGAGTACAACAAAGATAGAGCAGCTCCCCAGCTACCACCGAAAAGGATGAATTTGTTAATAAGAAGATTATTTTTTATTTTTTTAATATCTTCTATTAATTTCCATGTGTTATTATCTTTCACACTTGCAAACGGTCTTGATTTACCACAACCTCTCTGATCAAAAAGAATGATTCTATAAATTTTTGGATCAAAGTATCTTCTCATTAGAGGACTACAGCCACCTCCTGGACCTCCATGAAGAATAATTATTGGTAATCCTGAAGGATTACCACATTCTTCAACATATAAGTTATGTCCATCTCCAACATCTAAAATTGTTTGCTTATATGGTTCTATAGGAGGAAAAAGATGAGAATTTTTGATATTTTTATTAGTCATTGTTGCAGAATTTAAAAAAAGTATTATCTATACACTTATTGCAGTTATAGGAGAAAAGTGCAATGTCTACTAATACTACTGTTGATAAAAAAGAGATTAACAAATTTGAATTGATGGCTTCAGAATGGTGGAACCCCAATGGAAAGTTCAAACCGCTTCACAAGTTAAATCCTTGTCGCTTAAAGTACATAGTAGATCAAATATCTTATGAATTTAATATTGATATGAAGTCTAAATTTCCATTTAAGAATCTTAGAATTTTGGATATTGGATGTGGTGGCGGTTTACTTTCAGAGCCAATGGCAAGATTAGGAGCTAAAGTTGTAGGTGCAGATGCTGTTGAAAAGAATATTCCTGTTGCTAAAATTCATGCAAAACAATCTGGTTTAAATATTGATTATAGATTCACAACTATTGAAAAATTATCAAGCTTAAATGAAAAGTTTGATGTAATTCTAAATATGGAAGTCATAGAACATGTTTCTAACCCAGATTTGTTTTTAAAGCATTGTCATGATTTGCTTGTTTCAGACGGATTAATGATCTGTTCAACTTTAAATAGAAATTTTAAAAGTTTTTTGTTTGCTATTGTAGGTGCAGAATACATACTTAAATGGTTACCCAAAGGAACACACGAGTGGAAAAAATTCATTACACCTGATGAGTTATTTAAAATGTTTTATAATTGTAATCTTACTCCAATAGATAAAAAAGGATTTGTTTTAGATAAAATAAAATGGGAATGGAGAATTAGTTCTAATGATTTGTCTGTAAATTATGTTACATCTAGTAAGAAGTATAATAATCTTACTTAATACTTGATTTCCATAATTTGTCTATTTTATCAATCTTCGATATTTCAAATTCTTTTTGATGTTTCCAATATTTTCCGTCTTCTATAAAGTAATTTAATTTTTTTTCTAGTTCCAAAGCTTTAACAATCTTATTTGTTTTAAAATTTCTTTTTTCGAAATTTTCTTTATACTTTACTTGTTCAATTTTTACTTTTCTAAAAATTAAGTTACTAACCTTTTTTTTGCTAAGATTAAAAATTTTACAATTATGTGTTGAAGCAATTGCTTCCAATCTGGCTGATTTTGCAATTAATGATCTTAAAGATATATCCTCTCTTAGTGGGTCAGGATTACCTTTACCATAAAAATGGGTTTTGTTTCCTTCATAAATCATATCACATCCCAAAAAAAATAAAACATCTGGACTTAATTTTGCAAGTGACCAATATGCTGCTGTAAAAGCCATTGTTCCACCTGCATAAACAAATCCACCAAATTTGTTTTGTTCTTTAACATACTCTTCTGCAGAAATGAGTTTTTGATTAGAAGAGGGTTTTGGTCTTTTATTTAATGGGAAATCAGTTGGAAAAATACAATAAGACCAATCATTTCTAATTTTCCATGCATTATTAATAACTAAAATTTCAGAAAAAATATTTGATTCCCAGCTTTTAGACTCTATTACATCTGGAGCACTTCCTAATATAAGAATTTTTTTCATTATTCTGATATCTCTTTAATATTATTCATTTTCTTTATTTAATAAAATTCTTATTTCTCTTAATGTAGGTAAGATTAAAGAAATTTTTTCCGGTTTTATTATAAGCATAATTTCGTCTAATAAAGGTAATATATCACTTAATGCTAAATCTTTTGCTTTTATCCCTGATTGACTAATATCTATAATTTTTTTTCTTCCATCATTCCAATCAGGTCTAATATGAATATATCCAGCTTGAAATAATTTATTTAAGGTATTGGTAATAGCTCCTTTGGAAAGATTAAAAGTTTTTGCTATTTGAGCTGGAGTTTTTTCTTCATCTACATAGCTAAGATAATGTAAAATAGAGAAGTGTGAAAATTCCATCCCATTTGGTAATTTTTTATTGAGAATAGATTTAAGTAAATGATCAATAGCTGTTATTTCACTAAAAAGAGTTGTGCTTAGAACAATTTTATTTTTTGACATTATTCTTTGAATTTAATACTGATGATAAATAT
>MDTG01323120.1_pt1 | contig 12565 bp, 9 predicted proteins | sample 811421 | NCBI WGS metagenome assembly MDTG01 (sample SAMN05326645, study PRJNA326480) | marine metagenome | isolation source: seawater | place: Pacific Ocean: South East | collected 2011 | reverse complement strand
CCTGAAGACGTGTAAGTAGTACCATCCCATATGTAAGAATCACAGGCAGTTTCTGAACTACTTGTAGCATCACTACTATTAATCGTTAAATTAAGTGTTATAATACTATCGCAACCTCCTACATTTAATATAGTATCAGTATATATTCCTGTGCTATTATATGTTTGGTTATTTATAGACCAAGTATAATTATCACATGCATTTTCTACAACTGTTGCGTAGGTAGTTACACATAAACATTCTACTATAAAAGAAAAAGTTTGAATATCCGTGTCTCCAGTTTCAGAATTAATAGTCGTGGTAAATGTTATTACGCCTCCACCTGGATTCAAGAAAACGTTGTTGAATGTTACGGTTTGAGAATTACCACTGGTTACATTATTTCCATCTGGAATTGACTGTGCTGTTATACTAATACCAGGATTATTATTAGAAATTGTGAAAGTACCTAATACTAGTCCTGTAATGGTATCAATGGATTGAACAATTACTTGATTTACAGAAATAATAGAATTTACTACAAGTACTGTATTAAATGACGAGTTACCCAACACCATGTTTGCGTTTCCAATTGTATCTCCTATATTCATTATGTTAATTGCAAATGAACCGCTATCAGATGCAAAAAGTGAAGTAGACATATCTGGCTCATTTGGGTCCTGACTTACAGAAATTATTAAATCTGTTAAACTATCACAGTCTGTATTGGAGAGTGATACAGAAACAGTTGGTGTAAAAGGAATACATGGTGCATCTCCAGTATTCCCTCCAACACAATTTCCACAACTATCTGTAAATGCTGTACCTCCAAAATCACCATTACAATCAATACAATGAATAGATTGTGTTATAGTTTGAATATCGGTATCTCCTAATTCTGAATTAATAGTTGAAGTAAAAGTTATTTGACCAGGAGCAGGATTATTAAAAATACCATCTAAATGGATTTCATTACTGTTTCCGCTTGTAATATTATTATTATCTGGTAATGATGTCGCTACAACTAAAATACCCGTAGAAAAATTTTCTAAAGTAAAAGAACCGTAAATTGTACTTGTAATACTGTCAACAGCTTTGACTGATATCTTGTTTGAATTAATAATAAAATCAACTAATAAAAAAGTACTAATATTTATAAAACCTCCACCCGCAATAATATTACCAGAACCAATAGTGTCATTTGCAATTAATCCAGAAAAGTCAAAACTACCAGAATCTGCACTAAAAACAGTAGATGATATATCAGGTTCATTTGGATCTTGACTTGTAATAAACAAAATATCTGAATGCGTGTTACATTCTGTATTGCTTAAAGTTATAGAAACTGTAGGTGAAAACGGAATACATGCTAAATTACCTGTAAGACCACCTACACAATTGTTACAACTATCAAAAAATGCCGTACCATTTGGAGTGTTATAACAATCAACCGGATAATTTGCTGTCATGAAAGTATCTAATAATGACCATCCAGAACTATTTGTATTTCCTGCAGAACAGAAAGATCTGACCTGCCAAATATAAGTTGTATCTGATATTAAATTTGTTAAATCTTTTGTGTTTGAAAGAATATTGTGTTCAAAAGACCAGCTTGCAGAACCTAAGGGCTTATAACGAAGTCTATAATAATTCACATTCGTATCCTGAATCCAGGAAGAAGTGACTGTAAAATTAGAAATATTGCTTACTGTTAATCCTGTTGGACTAGTACAATTTTGTCCATTAGTATTATACGAACTAATGAATAATGTTAAAAATATAACGAAAGACAAAATATTCTTAAGAATACCTTTATTTAATATCACCATAATTACTTGTTTTGTTCTCCTAAATAGCAGAACCAGCAAATTTAAAAAAAATATAATTAAAAGCAAAATCAATCATGAATATTTTCTTGATTTGTGTACGTGTGTATAGTGATATATTTCTATATATATCTGAAAATATATAAGTGAGTAATTAGTTGCCCGACTAGGGCTCGAACCTAGACTCTTCTGGACCAAAACCAGACGTGTTGCCAGTTACACCATCGGGCATACTATATTTAAAGCTGACAAAAATAATAATAAAGATATAAGTACAAAGCATTTTATAATATTTCATTTTCTTAAAGATAGAATATTTCATACATTCGCGAATGAATTAAAAAAAGTTATAGTATGGAATTATTTAAGAAACTAAATAACGTTGTTGGATGGAGTATCTTTCTTATTGCTTCATTTGTATATTTATCTACAATAGAACAAACTGTTAGCTTCTGGGATTGCGGTGAGTATATAGCAACTGCATATAAATTAGAAGTAGGACACCCTCCTGGAGCTCCTCTATTTCAATTATTTGGAAGAATATTTAGTTTATTTGCCGCGGAAGGGACGAGCGAGGTAGCTGTATCTATTAATATTCTATCAGCATTTTGTTCTTCATTTACTATATTATTTCTTTTCTGGACAATCACTGGATTTAGTAAAAAACTATTTAATAATGAAAATAAAATTAATCTAGAAAAAGCTATTCTTATAATAGCGAGTGGAGCTGTTGGGGCTCTTGCGTATACTTTCTCTGACTCTTTTTGGTTCTCAGCTGTTGAAGGAGAAGTTTATGCAATGTCATCTTTTTTTACTGCAATAACCTTTTGGTGTATTATGAAGTGGGAACAGGAAGAAGATGGAGCAAAAGGAACTAGATGGTTAGTCTTAATTGCATATTTAATTGGATTATCTATAGGTGTGCATTTGCTCTCATTATTAACTATTCCTGCGATGGGAATGATATACTACTATAAAAAGTATGAATACTCAAAATCTGGAGCAATAAAAGCATTCTTGATTTCTATTGCAATTCTAGGAATGGTACAAGGATTTATTATTCCTGTAGCCGTTAGTTTAATATCAACATTTGAGTTATTCTTTGTCAACACAATAGGACTTCCTTTTAATGCAGGAACTATTATATATTTTATTACACTAATATCCATGATTAGTTTTGGTATTGTCTATACAAAAAAGAAAAAGAAAGCCATGTGGAATACTGTAATTATTAGTTTAATGATGCTATTAATTGGATATTCTTCATTTGCAATACTAGTGGTAAGATCTAATGCAAACCCTCCTATAGATGAAAATAATCCGGAAGACGCTGTAGGTCTTTTATCTTACTTAAAAAGAGAACAGTATGGAAGTTGGCCTATTGTTTACGGCCGTTACTTTAATGCAAAATTAGATAATAAAAAACCATATAAAGATGGAAATCCTGTTTATGCAAAAGATGAAAAAAAAGGAAAATATGTTATAATAGATAAAAGGAAAAATAGCCTTCCTAATTATAGAAAAAGAGATAAGACTTTATTTCCAAGAATGTGGAGCAATACCCAAGCAAGACATGCAAATGGTTATAAAATGTGGGCCGGACTTAAAAATAAAGAATCAAAACCAACATTTGCTCAAAATCTAAAGTTCTTTTTCAATTATCAAATTGGATGGTCATACATAAGATATTTCATGTGGAATTTTGCAGGAAGACAAAATGATTATATGAATATGGATGGTAATTCATTACACGGAAATTGGGAAAGTGGAATTGGGTTTATTGATAACGCCAGATTAGGAAGTCCTGACAAGAGTATAAAGATGCCTGATTATTTAGCAAATAATAAAGCAAAAAACCATTATTATTTTCTACCACTAATTCTTGGTTTAATAGGAATGTTCTTTCATTTCAAAGAAAATAATCAAGATGCTTTTGCTGTGCTTCTATTCTTTTTATTTACAGGTGTTTTAATCATTATTTATTTAAATATTGTTCCTTTTCAACCTAGAGAAAGGGATTATGCATATGTAGGTTCTTTTTATGCGTTTTCAATATGGATAGGTATAGGTGTTCTTGGTATATATAATTTCTTGAAAGAAAAGATGCCAGCTCAAGCTAGCATAGCCGTTTCAGTAGCAATAAGCTTGTTAATGGCACCTATATTAATGGCTGCTAAAAACTGGGATGATCATGATAGAAGTGGAAGATTTTCTGCTCTTGAAGTAGCAAAAAATTATTTAAATTCCTGTGATAAGAATGCTATTTTGTTTACAAATGGGGATAATGATACTTTTCCTTTATGGTATGCACAAGAAGTAGAGGGGATACGGACAGATATTAAAGTAGTCAATCTATCCTTATTTAACACCGGATGGTATATTGATCAAATGAAAAGAGCATCATATGATGCAGCACCTATACCATCATCGCTAGAACATGAAGATTATAGGTCTGGAACTAGAGACTATATACCTATACAAGAAAGGTTTAAACAACATATAGATGTTAAAGATGTAGTTTCATTTATTAACAGTAACAATCCAAAAGCAAAGCTTAATACTTCTGCTGGATTAAGAAATTATTGCCCAACTAAAAAATTAAGCTTATCTGTAAATAAAGAAAAAGTAAAAGCATTTATACCTAAAGAATATCATAATAAAATTGTTGATGAGGTTAAATGGACACTTAAAGGGAATGGATTATATAAAAATAAATTAATGGTGCTTGATATATTGGCTAATTTTAATTGGGATCGTCCAATCTATTTTGCAATTACTGTAGGTAAAGATAATTTTATGGGGTTAGAAAAACATTTCCAATTAGAAGGTTTAACCTATAGACTAGTTCCATATTTATCAAATAATTTTGATGGACAGACAGGAACAGTTCATACGGAAAAAATGTTTGAAAGAATCACGGAAAATTTTGAATGGGGAGGGTTTAATAATCCAAACATATATTTTGACGAAACAAATACTAGAATGGTGATGAATTTTAGAAACAACTACTCTAGATTAGCTGAAGCTTTATTACAAAAGAAAGATACCATAAGAGCAAAGGCAACTATAGAAAAATGTATGCAAGAATTTCCTGGAAATGTAGTTCACTTTAGTTATTTCGCAATACCTATAATTGATTTATATATAAGAATAGGAGAGAAAGAGAAAGGGAAGCAAATGTTAGTTGAAATGATTGATGAATACTTAACTGAATATAAATATCTAAAAGAATTTAGATCTAATTCTGGAATAAAACAAAATATTAGTATCTGTGGTCAAGTACTTGCAAGCCTGACAAGGGTAACACAAATACACAAACTAAAAAATAAAGAATTCGCATTCTCAGAAGAGAATGGGATATACTATAAGCAAAATGGAGAAGGAGAAAAAAAAGAAATAGATTACTTGACTTATAGAGTAAATACCTTTACAAATGAATATTTACAAATTCAATAAGCATATTGTTTGTAAAACCTAATAAATTAATTCGGCTTTTTTATCCTTCTATATTATGGAAAAAGAAAGCAAAAAAACTATATGGTTAACTTTCGATGATGGACCTGAAGATGAAGTGACCGAATGGATACTATCTGTTTTAAAATCTGAAAATATTAAAGCAACATTTTTCTTAATTGGAAATCAAATAGAAAAATTCCCAAATTTATTTAATGATATTATAAAACAGGGGCATATAATTGGAAATCATTCCTATTCACATTTAAATGGATGGAAAACAGAAAATAGTAAATATTTAGAAGATGTTGAGTATTGTCAAAAATTAATGCCTGAAAACAGATTATTTAGACCTCCTTTTGGTAAATTATCTATAACACAAATTAAAAAATTAAAAAAGAAATATAAAATAATCCTTTGGGATATATTAACTTTAGATTTTAAAGACATAACAGGTGAAAAAATTAAAGATAATGTTTTAAATAATGTAGAAGGAGGATCAATTATTGTGTTTCATAATAATCGAAAAAGCCTACATAACATAAAACCAATCCTAAAAGATGTTATAATTGAATTAAAGAAAAAAGGGTTTAAATTTTCTAACTCTTGGTAGCAATACAAAAATGATCTAAACATGATTCGCTTGTTTCTCGAATATCATAATCTGTATAATTAATATCCGTAACAAGCTTCTGATTTTCATCTTCTAAAGAATGTCTGTTAAATCTATTTAAAATATCATATGGAATCTTTAGTAACCAGCTAGGAAGCCAATATTGCATATTGAATATATCATAACGAGTTATCTTACGTACAGATTCTTTATTGCGTTTATAATATTCCATTACCTTCTCATTTCCGAAAACACCTTGAAGATTTACGTCATTAAAAAAAGATTTTAGAATATTTTCCATTTGTAGAATATCATATTCTCTAATATGCCAGGGATTTCTACTTAATGACATTAATTTATTTGGTGTTGTTAAAATAAGTTTTCCATTAGGTTTTAAAACCCTATGAATTTCACTTAAAAATAATTTATCGTCTTGGATATGTTCAATAACTTGAAATGTAACAACAAAATCGATGCTTTCATCAGATATGTCTAGCAAAGGAGGTACTTCACTACAAATAAATTTAAGTTTACTATTATTTTTTAATTCTTCTGAGAGATATGTATTATATTTATCAATAGCTATATAACTATCTACATTTGAAATAAGTTGTTGAATCCCGTAGCCTTCTCCACTTCCTATTTCTAAAACAGTGCCTTTTATTAATTCAGCCGCCTTTTTATAAGCAACAAGGTGTCTTTGAAAAATAACATTCTCGGAAGAATCCTTACCCGAGCTTCGTTCTGCAGTTTGTAAAATACCCATATAAAAAAATTAAAAAAACAAAGATAATAAATTTGCTAATCATCAATAACAAGAAGTACGGGACAATGATCAGAATGATGCACATCTGGTAAAATATTTGCTTCTATAATTTTATCTTCTAATGTGCCTGAAACCATATTATAATCAATACGCCATCCTAAATTCTTGGATCTAGCATTTGCACGATAACTCCACCAACTATAATGATTAGGTTCCTTATTTAAAAAACGAAATGAATCTATAAATCCGCTATTAATAAAATCTGTAACCCAAGCTCTTTCTTCTATTAGAAATCCTGATGTATTATTATTCCTAACAGGATTATGTATATCTATTGATTTATGACATATATTGTAATCTCCAGAAATAATTAAATTAGGTATTTGTATCTTAAGATTATCAATATATAATTTAAAATCATGAAGAAACTTAAATTTAAATGACTGTCTTTTTTCACCACTACTGCCAGAAGGGAAATATACGCTCATAATGGAAAAATTATCAAAATCTAATCTAATAATTCTTCCTTCAAAATCTATATCTGGTATTCCGCAACCATATTCAATATTCCTTGGTTGAATTTTGGAAAGTATTGCAACTCCACTATATCCTGGCTTTTTAGCAGAATTTATATAGCAATCATAACCTAAATTTTTAAATACTTCTGAATCAAATTGTTCCTTATTAGCTTTTATCTCTTGAAAACATATTATATCAAAAGAAGAACTCTCAATCCATTTGTCAATACCTTTTCTTAAAGCCGCTCTTATACCGTTAATATTATATGTTACAATTGATGTCAATTATTTTAATTTTAAAGTTGTTTGTATTATAATCTTATTGTCAATGATTAAATTAATTAAATAATAACCTGGTAATAACACATCACCTCTCTCCCATTCAAAACAATGTTCTATTGTGCTGTTTTGATAATCAAATTTTGTAATATAGGTATATTGAACAGTATCATTTTTTGATTGAAAAGTGAAATTATTAGAAGGAATCACTCTTCCTTCTTGGTCAATCATTTGTACATACACTTCCTTTGTTCCTGCTTTCGCAATAGAATTTCCTAAAACTATAAAACAGGCATTGATTTTCTTGGTCTTCTTCGCTGACTTTGTGGTAGTTTCTTTTCCTGTTATTTTTTTCTTGATAGCGCTCACTTCAAATCTTTCTAATTCTAAAACAGATCCTTTATTAACTGTTTCTTCCAATTCTGCATTTACCTTAGAAAGCTTATAGTTCTTCCAATTAATATCTCTGTTAATATTAATAACACTATCTTTTTCATTAGCTAAACGCTCATTAAGAAGTAATAACGAATCAATAGTAGCAATATATCTTTTAGAGACCGATTTTAAGATATCTATCTTTTTAAAAGCCTCTTGTAAATCTTGCTTAACATTTATTAAATTATCAATCTCTATTATCTTCTCTTTAATTAAAGAGTCTTTCTCTTGCAAATCTTCATTGAGCTGTCCATATTCATCCAAAAGGCTTTCATGCTCATCAAGAATATCGTCTAATTCATTACGAAGCATGTTTTTCTGCTCAATAAATTGAACTTTCAATTCCATTTCCTTATGCATATTATCTTTCTGAATAAAAATAGTTAATGACAAAACAAGTACCAAAAACAACAAAAAATATATTGTTATTTTATTTTGTAAAAAAGATGAAATAATTTTAATCATAGATATATGTCATTTTATTTGCCAAAAACTTTCATTAATAAATCGGAACCTGTTGACTGTGGGTTTTGTCTAATTAACGCTTCTTCATTAGCAATTAATACAAATAAACCTTTAATAGTATTAGTTATAATATAATCTTCCAAATCCACATCTATTGGCTTAACAAAAGGAATAGTATTGTATTTTATGATTAGCATATCCCAATACTTAGACACCTCTGTTTTAGTAATGGATAATTTAACAATAGGCATGAATCTCATATGTAATTCTTTAGAAGTTTTATTCTTTAAATAAATAGTAGCAGCATTATTTTCTCCTTGCAAAATTGAAAGAGCATCATCTATATCCATTGCTTTTATTGCATTAACAAAAACAACTAGAGCTTCTTTTGCTGCTAATTCAGCCGTATAGTTTAATTCCTTTTCAAATTGATCAACTGTTTTTTTAAAACCTATTTTTATTACTGAAGATTTTACTTTTTTTGCATTATTAGGAAAAGGTATCTTTATCAATGAGTTCATATTAAATCCTCCAATTTTTGATGCTGATGCAATAGATTTTTTACTTCCTCTAATTAATGCTTCAACCAATCCATCAGAAATTTCTTTTTCAGTTAATTGATTAGAACTAAACAAATTATTCTTTTGACTATTTACAAGCTTAGATATGTTAATCTGAGTATAAGCTAAATTTGCTGCAGAAATGAAGAGAGAAAGTAATATTATCCTCATTGAAAAAAATTATTAGGCTAAAATAACTAATATAGATAATAAAAGAAATATTTATAGTATAAAAGATGAGTCTATTTAGTTATATCATATATGTAATCATGGGAATTATGTGATAAAAAGTTTAGAGCGATAAGAGAAATTTTTTTGAGTTTGTTAAAAAGGAGGATTCAATAAATCAAATTGCAGAGTTTAATATAGAAAATAAAAAACCCCACAATCGTGAGGTTTCTTAGTGGGCCCAGTTGGGCTTGAACCAACGACCCCTTGATTATGAGTCAAGTGCTCTAACCAGCTGAGCTATGGGCCCTCCTTAATAAGGATATGCAAAACTATTAAAATTGTTTAATAATATGCATTTTTGTAAAATGAAAAATCTTACAACTATTATCTTTGACTTAGGCGGTGTAATACTAAATATAGATTATAACTTAACTATACAGGCATTTAATGAATTAGGAATCAAAGAACCCTATTCTTTCTATTCAAAAAAAATACAAAATAACATATTTAATAAATTAGAAACCGGTAAAATTTCTAACCAAAAATTTATAGAAAAAGTTAAAGAGTTAACAAATATGCATGATGATAAAAAAATAATATCAGCCTGGAACAAAATGATTCTTGACTTACCAGCCAAAAGAGTTTCTTTATTAAAAAAATTAAGAAAAAAATACAACCTTTTTTTATTAAGTAACACAAATAGTATTCATATAAATCATATAGAAAATAAAATAGGAAAAAAAAGATGGTGTGATTTTAAAAATATATTTAATAAAATTTATTTATCTCATTTAATAAAATCACGAAAACCATCTGAAAAAGCCTTCAAAATTATACTAAATGAAAATAAACTTAAATCTGAGGAAGTGCTTTTTATTGATGACTCTCCACAACACATAAAAACAGCAAAAAAATTAGGTATAAATGTAATTTATTTAAAAGAAAAAGATGATATTATTAATCTATTTTCTGACATAACTCAATTAAAACTCCATTAGTGTCTTTTGGGTGTAAAAAGCAAATTAGTTTTTTTCCTGCACCTATTTTTGGAACCTCATTTAGCACCCTTACGCCTTCCTTCTTTAAACGTTGTATTTCTGATTTAATATCATCTACATCAAATGCTATGTGATGTACACCTTCTTTATTTTTTGTTAAATACTTAGCAATAGCGCTTTCCTCACTATTTGAAGCAACCAGTTCTAAATTTGAATCTCCTATTTTAAAGAAAGAAGTAATAACACCCTCGCTATCAACAAACTCAGTTGTATAATTAACTCCTAAGATTTTTGAAAAAAGATTATTTGACTCCTCTATATTTGATACAGCAATACCTATATGTGAAATCTTTTTCATGTATTAATAACCCCAGTATGATATATGTCTTTTAGAGGCTAAATTCTCAAAAGAAAATTCAATAGTAAATTCGTGGGTTCCATAATTATATTCTGCAATATCACCTCTAAATGTATGATCAAATGAATATCCGAAATTTAATGTACCCAATCCAAGTCCAAAATTAAAGCCAATATTACCATTATTTCTAAGTGTAACACCAGCCCAATTATTATCTAAATAAATTATTCTAGTTGTTAAATTAAGGGTATTATATGAATTTTCTTGTTTTGAATATAGCAAAGATGGTTCAATTTGCCAATCATTATTTAAAATTAAAAACCTATAACCTGCAACTCCATAATAACTTCTATAAATTAAATTAGGAAAATTAGATGTTTGAGACTCTTTAAACTCAGTATCTATTAAATTTTTTGAAGAATAGCCAAGATAAAAATTTGGAGCATATAAATAAACACCAGCTGAAGCATTTGGTAATATCTTTGTATATGTTTTGTTTGTAAAGGCCGGATCTATTGTTTCTGGCAACATCATATCATTAAAATTTAAATTATAATATAACAAGTCTGCTGAAATACCAAATGATAAATTAACCTCATCATAATCTAAAGGAATATGATAGGCATAACTTAAATTAAGATCAGATCTTGTAAAAGGATACGAATTGTCATGCATTAAATATCCGCCAATTGCCGATTGATTATTTAAAGCCCCCTGGTATGTTATACTAGTTATCATAGGAGCATTGTCAAATCCTAACCATTTTTTTTGACTCTGTAAAACTATAGAAGAATATTGTTTACTACCTGAAATAGCGGGATTTATAATTATATCATTAACATAATATTGTGTGAAAAGTGGTTCTTGTTGAGCTTGTGTCAAAAAAGAACTGCATATCATAAAAATAACAACTACTTTTCTCATTATCTAATTATTGTTACGACTCCTTTAAAAGGATCGGATCCATCCTGTAAATCTATTATATAATAATATACACCTGAAGAAAGCTTCCTTCCTTCAGAATCCTTACCTAAAAAAGCATCTGTTAAATTATTTTGATAATTTCTTCTTCTATATACTTGCCTTCCATTTCTATCATAAACTAATATAAGAGCTTCTGGATATAGTTCTATGTTCTTTATTTCCCAAAACTCATTTACAAAATCATCATTTGGAGAAAAAGCTTCATAAATAGTTAAGCACATAGATGGATTAGAAGGAATAGTAACAGAATCTGTTGCAATACAACCCATAGAATCCGTTACAACAACAGTATATTTTCCAGATTCTAAATTTCGAATACTAGAAGTATCTATAGAGACAGCTGATCTAGCCATTTCTGTTGACCAATCATAGATATATGGAGGAGTGCCTTTCTCAACTTTTACATGTGCCCAACCATTATTATCATCTTTACATTCTACAGAACTATAGCTCATTAAAAGATTCATAGAATAAATTGCAGGAACAACAGTATCTATACTAGATACACAATAATTTTTATCCGTAATGGTAAGGGTGTATGGGATTATTGTATTTTGTAATAATCCTGAAGTATTTCTTGCAGTATCACCAGTATTCCATAAAGTTGTGTATGGTGGTGTTCCTCCTGATATAACAGTTGTTACATCTGCTGAGTCTGTTAAACCACATAAGTTAGAAAAAACAAATTCAGCCGTTATTTCTATTGTCTCATATATTGTAATTGTATCCATAGGAGCACCTCCTAATGTGTCTCCTTGCAGATTAGATTCTCTTATTCCTGTACTTGGATCTCCTGGAACAAAATTTGCAATTATTGTTAAAACATAGTCTCCTGCAGATAAATTAGAAATTGATAACGTTTGATTAGCTATTGTATCACCATCCTTTGTCCAAAAATGTGTTTTTTGGTAGGTACTGTCTGGCGTTAACAATGTAACACTAATAGAACCAGTACTATCTCCATGACAATTAATATGATTATAGTTAATTGAATCTATCTCACAAATCTGAGAATAACAAACAAGACTACTAAAAAAGAATAATATTAATAATATTTTTTTAACTGATATCATAAAATAATAAAGACAGGCAAATATAAATAAAATATGCTCGTCTTTTATAGAGAGCATATTTTTTGAGGTATCGAGCAGATTCGAACT
>MDTG01035107.1_pt1 | contig 12565 bp, 11 predicted proteins | sample 811421 | NCBI WGS metagenome assembly MDTG01 (sample SAMN05326645, study PRJNA326480) | marine metagenome | isolation source: seawater | place: Pacific Ocean: South East | collected 2011 | reverse complement strand
TTTGCTCTAGAACATATGTCATATGGTTTTACTAGCTTAAGGGATATGAATGCCCCAGGAAATGTTGCTATAAATATAAAAGAGATTATTGATAAAAAAAAATTAATTGGTCCCAATATATTAGCATGTGGGTTAGGTTTATCAATTACAGGAGGTCATATGGACCAGCCTGGTTGGGGAAATCATATTAATTTTATAGATATGACATACCCGTGTGATGGTCCAAATGAATTTATTAAGGGAGTAAGAACTCAACTTAAAGCTGGGGCTGATTTTATAAAAACTAATATGTGTGTAAGTTCAACTTATGATCTTCGACACCCATATAAACAAGAAATGTCTAATGAGGAAATAGAAGCTGTGTGTAATGAAGCTAAGATGCACAATGTAAAAGTAGCTTCTCACACATCCGGAGGTCCTTCAATTACTACCGCAGTAAAATCTGGTATTCATTCAGTTGAGCATGGTCATTGGTTAGATGATGAAACTGTTGCGTTAATGGCTGAAAAAAAAACGTTCTATGTTCCAACACTCTTGGTTAACGAGAGAAACTTTGAATTTGAACATGATGAAACATTTACAAAATCAAAAAATTGGCAGTGGCTTAAATTATCAAGAGAAGCAAAATGGAAATCTTTAGAAAAAGCAATAAATTCTAATTTAAAAATAGCGTTGGGAACAGATTCAGGATTCATGTTACCGCACGGCAGAATGAATTATAGAGAAATGGAATATATGGTTCAAGGTGGAATGAGTAATATGCAGGCAATAAAAGCAGCAACTCAATTTGGTGGAAAACTTCTTGAGCTTAACGTTGGCACAATTGAAGTTGGACAAAAAGCAGATATTTTAGCTATTAAAGGCAACCCATTAGAAAATATAAAAGTTTTAAGTAAAAAAAATAATATTGAAGTATTTAAAAATGGAGTGAAATTTAATAAGGATTCCATCGCTTCAATTTAATATTATTTTAAATTTTTGAAGATTAAATTTATTTGAAATAAAAAAAATCAGTAAAACTGCCTTTTTTAAAAAAATGTGTTGTCAATAAGTCAATACTAAGATGATTATATTATACTTTTTGCAATATTAAAAAAGGAATAAGATATTTTTATACAAATTTTCAAGGGAGGTTGAAATGAAGAAAATTGTAAAAATAATTTTTGGAATAAGTTCTCTTTTATTATGTTTATCATTTATTGGCAAGGCCAATGCTTTAGATATTGTCTTTGCAGAAGATAGACCTGATTTAAGAACTTTAGATCCAAGAATTACACAATCAAGACACGAAGAGATGTTAATTGTGAATATTTTTGATCAATTAATAGCTGCTGACTCTGAAGGTAATCATTATCCAGGTTTAGCTAAATCATGGGATATATCAAGTGATGGACTTGAATATACTTTTAATTTGAGAAATGATGTTTCATTTCATGATGGAACAAAATTCAATGCTGCTGCAGTTAAAGCAACTTTTGATAGTATAGTTGATCCTGAAACTGGCTCTCAAGGAGCTGTTGATATTTTAGGACCATACAAAGAAACTATTGTTATTGATGATTATACGGCAAAAGTAGTTTTTGAAAGACGATATGGTTCAGCATTAACTGCATTTACAGAAACTGAACTTTCCATTGTGAGCCCAACAGCATTATCAGATTTAGGCAATGATGGTTTTGGAATGGCACCTGTTGGAACTGGTCCATTTATGTTTAAAAATTGGGAAGCTAATAAAAAAGTAGAACTTGTTAGAAATCCCAATTATAATTGGGCTCCAGAATATATGGATGGATCTGGTCCTTCTCAAGTAGCAAATTTAACTTATAGGTTAATAAAAGATACTAGTACAAGAGTTGCAGCTCTTGAAGCCGGCGAGATAGATATAGCTGAACTAGTTCCTCCTTTAGATATGAATAGATTTGATTCATCTGGAGAACTTGCTACAGTTGCAGGAACAGTATCTGGACTTCCATATGCTGCATTTCTAAATACTACTGTAGGTGTATTTCAGGATATAAATGTAAGAAAAGCTTTTTTTCACTCTTTAGATAGAGTTAAAATGACAAGTGATTTATTTTTTGGATATGCAGATGCAGCCTTTGGACCAATAAGTAGCTCTACTCCAAGTTATTGGAAAGGAAATGAGGATTATTATGGTTATAATCCAGATGGAGCTATAGCATTATTAGAAGAAGCTGGCTGGATGATGGGTTCAGACGGGATAAGAGAAAAAAATGGAGAAAAATTAAATGTATTTTTTCCTTGTCTTTTAGAGCCTGACACTTGTGTATCTATTTAAGGTTATGCTAAAAAAGTTGGATTTGATGTTAATGTTGAAGTCGTTATGAAAGCAAGACAGGATGAATTAATTTTTGCTAATGGTTATGATATGTTAGTTATTAGATGGGTTTCTCTAGATCCAGGAGTTTTAATAATTCCTTTTCACTCTAGAAATATACCTGAACCAGGCAAATTTAAATTTAACTGGGCAAGATACGCTAATCCAGAATTAGATCAGCTTTTAGAGGATGCAGAGAGTGCAGAAACTCAAGATACTAAAGATGATTTATATATGCAAATTCAAAAACATATTATGGATCAAGCTATTTTCTTGGCAATTCATGATCAAGTACAAACAGTTGCTTACAATCCTGACTTAGAAGGTGTAAGATTTGCCAATGGAAATTGGCAACTTCGTATGTACGATGTTCGAAAAAAATAAATAAATCTATATAATAGCCACCTTTAAAGGTGGCTTTTATTTAATGAATTTTTTTCTTAAAAAAATATTAATTGTAATCCCAACATTATACATTGCTTGGTCTGTTGTTTTTGTAACTCTAAATATAATCCCAGGTGATCCTGTTAACCTTATGTTGGGAGGAAGACCTGCCTCGGATGAAGTTAGAGAAAATGTAAGAAAAAACTTAGGGTTAGATAAGCCAGTTTTAGAACGTTACGGTTCATTTTTAATTAATGCTACAAAAGGCGATTTAGGAAAATCTTATTTAACAAGACAACCTGTTACTAAAATGATTAAAGAAAATATGATGCCAACGATTGAACTTTCAATCGGTGGTTTAATATTTGGTGTTTTTTTTGGAGTTATGTTTGGGGTTTTTGCAGGAACAAAACCAAATTCTATTCGTGACACGTTTTCAATGGTTATTGCTCTTTGTGGCATTTCCCTTCCAAGTTTTTGGATTGGAATGATGCTAATTTATGTTTTTGGAACTACACTTGGGTGGGTACCTATTGTTGGCGATGGTTTTATTTCTTTAATATTACCATCAATAAGTGTAGGTCTTTTTTTTGCTGGTGGTATGGCAAGACTTACAAGATCTAGTTTGGTTGATGTATTAAATCAAGATTATATAAGAACTGCTCGATCAAAAGGAATTTCAAAATATAATATAATTTTGAGACACTCTTTAAGAAATGCAATGATACCTCCTGTAACTTTATTAGGTATTCAGTTTGGTTTATTAATTACTGGAGCAGTAATTACAGAAGAAGTTTTTGCAAGACCAGGTTTAGGTCAATTGCTACTACAGGCTATTCTTGCAAAGGACATACCACTAGTACAGGCGTTAGTGGTTTATATGACTGCTGTTTATATATTTTTAAATCTAATAGTAGACTTTACATACGGAATTATAGACCCAAGAATTAGGCTGGAAAGAAAAAATTAATAATGAAAAAATTAAATATCATTTTAAAAAGATTTTTATTAAATAAGGGATCAGCATTTGGGGGAATTTTTTTATTATTGATTATATTTAGTGCAATTTTTGCTCCTTTAATCGCTCCATATGATTGGAATGCTGTTGATACTGGGCCAAGATTATCTCCTCCAAGCTTTGAATTTTTATTTGGGACTGATATTCACGGGAGAGATGTATTTTCAAGAATTATTTATGGAGCTAGATATTCATTAAGTGTAGGAGTTATATCTGTTCTTTTTGGAATAATTTCTGGAAGTATATTTGGCATTACAATTGCTTACATAGGTGGAAGAGTTGATATTATAGGTTCAAGAATTATTGATGTGATGTTTGGCTTCCCTTCTTTTTTGCTATCACTTTTAGTTGTTGCAATTATAGGTGTTGGTTTATGGAATGTTGTCTTTGCAGTAGGGTTAGCAAGCATACCACACTTTGCTAGAATAATCAGATCAGCAGCTCTGCAAGTTAAAGAACAACCATATATAGAGGCATGTGTGAGTTTAGGCTTTGGAAATATAAGAATAATGTTTAATCATATTTTACCAAATATTTTTCCAATAATTATAGTTATTGCAACTTTAGATTTGGGTGGAGCAATAATTTCAATTGCCTCACTTAGTTTTTTAGGACTTGGAGCTCAACCACCTGAACCAGAATGGGGTGCTATGCTTAGTTCAGGAAGAGAATATATGAGATATGCTCCATGGACAATGATATACCCAGGTTTATTTCTGTTTTTAACAGTCATGTCAGTTAATTTATTAGGTGATAGGTTAAGTATTGCATTAGATGCGCGCCAATCAATAGGTAAAGGTAAAGTATAATTAAATATGAAAATAGAATTTAAAATCTATGGTTGATATTTTAAAAGTATCAAATTTAAATACTGAATTTAAATCAGATTATGGCTCAAAGCAGGCATTAAATAATATTTCATTCAATATTAAAGATGGTGAAGTTTTAGCACTAGTAGGAGAGTCTGGGTCAGGAAAAACTGTCACCAGTTTATCAATTATGGGTCTGCTGCCTAATAATGCATCTATTATTGAGGGCGAAATCATATTGGTTGATAAAAACAATGATGAAATAAATGTTTTAAGTTTAAACGATGATCAACATAACGAAATAAGAGGTAATGATATTTCAATGGTGTTTCAAGAACCGATGACATGTCTAAATCCTACAATGACAGTTGGTGAACAAATTCTTGAAGTTATATTGAGACATAAAAAAATTTCAAAAAATAATGCTCACAAAGAAATGATTGATTTATTGAATTTAGTTGAAATACCTGATCCTATCCAAAGAGCAATCGAGTACCCACATCAACTATCTGGTGGAATGAGGCAAAGAATTATGATTGCTATTGCTCTAGCTTGTAACCCTAAACTTATAATAGCTGATGAACCTACATCTGCACTAGATGTTACTATTCAGGCCCAACTTTTAAACCTACTAAAAAAACTTAAAAACTCAATAGTAACTAAGACTAGTATTTTGTTTATAACACATGACTTAGGAATAGTTAAGGAGTTAGCTGATAGAGTAATAGTTATGTATCAGGGAAAGATTGTTGAAGAGGGAAATGTAAATGAAGTTTTTGATCATCCTAAACATTCCTATACTAATAATCTAATTCAATCATTACCAGAGTTTAAAATTGATAAAAAAAATAAAATAGATTCTGAAAAAAAGAAAAAAAATAATAGTGAAAACATAATACTAAGTGTTAAAAATTTGTACAAAGAATTTCCAGTAGAAAAAGGAATGTTTAAAAAATCAATAGATACTGTCAAAGCTGTTCAAAATATTTCTTTAGATGTTAAGCAAAACAAAGTTTTAGGGTTAGTAGGAGAATCTGGCTCAGGTAAATCGACACTTGGAAAAACAATAATCAAATTAATAGAACCAACAAGTGGAGTAATAAATTTTAAAAATCAAAACATATCATCTCTTAATAAAAGAAAAATGCAAAAGATTAGACAAAAAATACAAATGATATTTCAAGATCCTTTTGCAAGCCTAAATCCTAGAAAAAATATTCTTGATACTTTAATTGAGCCAATTTTAGTTCATAATTTAATGAAAAAAAATGAAGCCGAGGATTATATAGAGCAAGTTATTCATGATGTTGGATTACCTGTTGAAAGTTTAATAAGATTCCCTCATGAATTTTCTGGAGGACAAAGACAAAGAATTGGTATTGCAAGAGCTCTTGTTTTAAAGCCAGAATTTATAATTGCAGATGAACCTGTTTCAGCTTTAGATGTTTCAATTCAGGCACAAGTTTTAAATTTATTAGAAAAAATTAAAGAAACGTACAACCTAACCATGATATTTATTTCTCACGATTTAAGTGTGATAGAATACTTTTGTGACGAAGTAGCTGTTATGTACTTAGGTCATGTTGTAGAAAAAGCACCAGTAAATGAACTTTTTAATAACCCAAAACATAGCTATACAAAAGCATTGTTATCAGCAGTACCAAAAGTCAAAATTAAAAATTCAAATAAAATTTTAATCAAAGGCGATATACCAAGTCCAATAAATCCACCTTCAGGTTGTGTTTTTAGAACACGATGTCCAAATCCCACTCATGATTGCAAAAATGGAAATATTAAAATGGGTTTAATAGAGATCTCTTCTGATCATTGGGTAGATCAATGTTGCGTTAATTGTCATTAAAAATAATTATTCTCAATAGTACCACACAAAACTCTAAATACTTTCATAAATTGATTTATACTCATATACTCCTTAGGATTGTGACTACCATTTTTATTTCTTATAAAAAGCATAATTGATGGAATTTTATTATTTGCAAAAATACTAGCATCGTGTCCTGCACCACTTGCCATGGTCTCAAACTTAATCGCTTGTTCTTTTGAATATTTCTGAAAAATTTTTATTAATTTTTTGTTCATTAATGCTGGTTGAGAATTTGTTTGAGGTCCAAGAAAAAATTTAGTTTTAGTTTTTTTTTCAATTAATTTAATTTTTTTAAATAGAGTTTCATTAATTATTTTAAGAGTTTTGTTTGAATTACTCCTCACATCAATACAAAAGTTTACTAAACCAGAGCTTTTCGCAAAAGAATGCTGATTTTGATCAGTAAAAAATTGTCCAAAAGTAATTACTAAATCTTTATTTTTTTTTAATTGTTTCTGCCATATAATATTCATTTCATTAACAAGCATTGACACAGCAACTACTGCATCTTTTCTGTATTCGAATGGAGTGGCTCCAGAATGTAAATATTCTCCTTCACAGTAAGCGTCCCTATATCTAAAGCTCCCTCTTATACCTGTTACAATCCCAAGTGGGATTTTCTTTTTTTCTAAAACAGGGCCTTGCTCAATATGAGGCTCTATAAAACATTTGAAATTTGAAATATCAAAATTTACTTTATTTTTTGAGACTTTTTTTGAGTCAAAACCTGATTTATTAATGTGATAATATAATGATTTTTTAGTATCAGATCGTTTTAAAGAATGTAAAAGTTTTTTATTAAACCTACCTAATGCTATTTTACTACCTATGTAGCTATAAGGAAACCAACAGCTTTCTTCTCCTCTAATACCCATAACTGCAATAGAATATTTAGGGATTAATTTTTTTTCATAAAAGTATTTTATAACAATTATTCCCATTATTACTCCTGCTAACCCATCGTAATTACCAGCATGCTTCTGACTATCTAAATGTGAGCCTATAATAATCTTTTTTTTATTTTTACCTTCATATGTAGCAAGAAAATTACCACCAAAATCAATTGATATTTTTGTGTTGAATTTTTTTAATTCTTTTATCAGAAACATATGAGTTAAATTTTCTCCTTTTCCATATGTATCTCTTATGACGCCAGGATTTGCGTATGAGATATCTCTTACTTTATCAAATAAGTATTTAGTATATTGTGTGTTATTCACTTAAAATTTTTTATCCAGTGATTTGCTATTTGTTCTCTATTACACAGCCAAATTTTATCTAATTTTTGAATATGTTTTATTATCTTTTCAATTGCAGTAATTCTTCCAGGTCTTCCAATTAATCTCGGATGTAGTCCAATATTTAACATTTTAGGTTGGTGTGATCCCTCTTTGTATAAATAGTTAATTGAGTCACAAATATATTCATAAAATTGATTAGACCCACTAAATCCAGAAGGTAATTTAAAATGCACATCATTAGTATCTAAAGCATAAGGTATTACTAAATGATTTTTTGTATCTATTTTTTCCCAATATGGTAGGTCGTCATTGTAAGAGTCACTATCATATAAAAAATTTCCATTTTGAACTAAAAGTTTTCTTGTATTTTCACTAGGGGCATATCTGCAATACCATCCTTTTGCTTTCTTTCCTGTTAATTCTAAAATTAAATTAAAAGCTCTATCAATTTGCTTTGCTTCCTGATTTTTTTTTAATTTAAAGTGTTCTTCCCATCTATAACCGTGACAGCATATATCATTTGATGAATTTTTTATAAAAGCACATATCTCTTTATTTTGAAGCAAGGTTAATGCACAAACAAAAAAAGTATGGGGTATTTGATTTTTTTCTAATAATTTAGTAAGCCGCCAAAACCCAACTCTCGATCCATATTCATATATTGACTCAATTCCTAAATCTCTCTGATTTTCTGCATGTCTTCCCCCTGGAACTTCAGATAGACCTGTTTCAGATTTTTTATCTCCAAGTAAAGGGGAATACTCTGATCCTTCTTCAACATTTATAACAAAATTAATTGCTAACTTAGATTTATTAGGCCATTTTGGATGTGGTGGTTCTTTTCCATATCCTATAAAATTTCGATCAGAAATTTTCATCAAATACAATTACCATTCACCTTCAATAATTGCAAAGAAACAACACCAATCTCCAATAGTCACGTTTGGCAAAGCTCTTAAACCAAAAAACATACCGTCATCTGGAGCTAAAATTTTACATTGTTCATTACCTTGGTAATTTATGATTGATGCAATATGATCATTTTTTTTCATCATTGTGAGAAATTTTACATCTGGATTAGGTAAAAATATTCCACTTTTAGGCGCAAGTAACGCTTCTTGATATCCCTTATATCTAACATTAGGGTAATGAGGAGTTCCATCGATCATTTTATAATGACACAGAATATTTAAACAAGCCTTTAATAACTTGTTTCCAACTTCAAGAAATGCTCCTGGAGCTGTAGATGAACGACCACCTAATTCAACTGTAAGTGCCGGTTTACCATTTTCTGACATTACTGCCATTGGGCTTTTTGAAGTAATATTCGAGTATAAACATACTCTCCAATCCTCACCCATAGCACGAGCAAGTTCTTGAGTTTTATTATCTTTAGCAGCAAACATAGCCTCAGCTAAATAAGAATGACTTCCACCAGAATGAATTGATATTTCCATATCTGCATATTTTAACATCCATTCTTTGTGAATATTTGCAATTCTTTCACTTAAGTATCCATTTTTTTTTCCTGGATATATTCGATTCATATCATAAGAAAATGTGTCAAGAGGATTGCCTCTTTCTGCCGCTTCCATAGCAGGAACATTCATTACCGGTACTAGAACTATTGATCCTGATAAATTGACCGGGTCAATTTTTTTTTTTAAAAGTGCACAAGTAAGTATTCCTTCAGGTTCATCTCCGTGAATCCCACCATTTATCCAGAAACATGGTCCTGAATTTTTACCATTAATTATTGTGACGGGAATTGTTATACTTCCTCCACCACCAAGTTTTTCAACAATAATTTCACCTTCAGCACTTGTTCCAGGTAAAGCTTTTGCTGTTCCTATTTCTATTATTTCTGACATATTTAAATTCCTGTTATGTTATATTTTTTAAGTTCTTCTTCAGTATAAACTTGCATAAACTCTATTTCAGTTCCTGCAGCTTCATCATCAAGAAAAGCTACAAAACCCTCAGGGTGAGCATGACTTCCATAAACCTTGCAAGCTTCACATATTCTTAAATTTGCATTATTAGATTTTGCATGCTCTAAAACCTTATCTATATTATCTACCTCGTAACATATATGGTGAAGACCTTCGCCATATTTATCTATCCATTCTGTAAATCTACCTTTTTTATTTAATGACTCACAAAGCTGAAATTCAATGTCATTAATAAAAAAAATAGCAACTTTAGTTTCAGCTTTTTCCCAAATTACTTTTTCAGTTTTTGGAGAGACAGATAGTAATGATTGAAAATTTTTAAGAGCCTTATCTACACTTTTAACTGCAAATGCCATGTGCTTTATACGCATTGATTTGTCTTGGTTTAATTTTGCTAATTCTCTGTAGTCCATACTTAAATTTGATTTTTTATTTTTTTAATATTTAATAATTTAAAATAATTGCTTGTAACTATGAATTTTAATTTTAAGGGGCATGAACAGGATTAGAAATCAATGCTTTTTGTGCTCCAAGTCCCATACTTGTTAACAATGATCTATCAGAGCACCAAAAACTATAGTTACTTACCATAAGTATATTATAAATTAACCAAGCTAGAGCATTTCCTGATTTTTTAATCCATTGCTCATTTTTTGTAATTATTTTTAACATATTTCAATATATTTATATCCTATCAGATAAAATCTGATGCCAAAAGTTTAATATAATCAATTTTGTGATGACTTTTACTCATCACTGAAATATAAATAAAATATGTTATCAATAGAGTATAGATATTTTTATCAATCAGCTTTAGATAGTTCTATAAGAAAAGCTTCTCAAAACCTAAACATTAATTCTTCTGCAATAGTAAGACAAATTCAAAAACTTGAGGATAGGTTACAAACAAAACTTTTTATCAGAAATGCAAGAGGATTGGAGCTTACCGAAGAAGGTAAATTATTATTTGATCATTTGGATAAACAAAATGAAATAAATCACAACTTTTTAGCAAATTTAAAAAATAATAAAAAAACTACTACTGGGGAAATAAATATATCCACTGGAGAAACTTTTGCTGTTCAATTTTTATCTCCAATAATTTCAAAATTTAGATTGAAATACCCAGATGTAAAAATAAAAATTTCGTCTAGACAACCAGAAACGATTATTGATAACTTAATTACTAATAAAACTGATTTTGGTATATCATTTGCTAAAAATTTACCAAGTACACTCAAAACTATATATGTAAGTAACTTTCCAATGGGAGTATTATGTTCTCCAGACCATTTGTTAGCTAATCATACTGAAATTTCCTTAGAAAATTGTCTGAAATTTCCTCTAATATTTCACCCTGGAACTGTTACATTTTGGAATTCGATACAAAGGGAAGTAGGTGAAAAGCTTTTTTCTATAAACGCAAACTTAATTTCAAACTCATTTAATTTTATTAAAAATTATTTGATTGATGACCATAATTATTTAACTTTTTTTACTAGCGTTGGTTCAGTTCGAGAAATTGAAAGCAAAAAATTAGTTTTTAAGGAAATTAATCATAAATTATTTTTAAATAATAAAGTTGGAATTATTGTTTCAAAAAAAATTAGATTGAAAAAGTATACAGAAGATTTTATTGATTTAGTTATTACTGAATTTGAAAAATCAAATAAGATATAAAAAATAAAAATAATTAAAAAACTAGATTATTGACTCTATTTTAGGCATTAAATTTATCAATTCCTGAGTGTAATTATGTTTAGGATTATTAAATAACTGTTCTGTTTCATTTGTTTCACAAATGCTACCATTCTTTAATACTATTATTCTATTACACATTTGTCTAATTACAGGTAAATCATGACTAATAAATAACATGGTTAAATGTAATTCATCTTGAATATCTTTTAATAAATTTAATATTTGTGCCTGAATACTAACATCTAGTGCTGACGTTGGTTCGTCACATATTAATAATCTTGGTCTCGTTGCAAGAGCTCTTGCAATTGATATTCTCTGTCTCTGTCCTCCAGAAAACTCATGTGGATACCGATCTAAAGATTGTCTTGTCATCCCAACTATATCAATTAAGTCTGTAACATTTTGCTCTAAATTGTTTTTGGTAATATTTTTTTGAAAAAATTTAATTGGCTCAGAAATTATATCTTTAACTTTAAATCTTGGATTCAATGAAGAGTAAGGATCTTGAAAAATCATCTGTATTTGACCTCTGCTTTTATCAATTTGATAGTTTCTTTTTGAATTATAAAGTGACATACTGTTGTATTCTAATTCTCCAAAAGTTGGTCTCACTAAACCTGTAATAATTTTAGCTATTGTTGATTTTCCAGAACCTGACTCCCCCACTAAACCAAGCGTTTCACCTTCAAATAACTCGAAAGATACCTCATTTACTGCCTTAACTAGTTTTTCATCTATTTTTTTGCCAAAAGACATTGATTGATCATCAAAAATCTTTGTTATTTTTTTTACATTTAATAATTTTTGGTTTGTGTTTTTTCTCAACCCCCACGTCTTAATTATATTTTTTGTTAAATTAGCTGAATTTGATGTAATTTCAGATCCATCTGGACTTATAAGTTTAAATCTATCAATTTTTTTATTTGTTGGTGGAACCGAAATAACCAAACTTCTTGCTTCGGTAGATTTTGGCTGAGTTAGTAAATCTTTTGTATTGCCTTGCTCAACAATCAATCCGTGACGCATAACAATTACTTTGTTCGTTGTTTCTGCTATTACTCCCATATCATGAGTAATAATAATGACTCCCAAATTTCTTTTTATTGTTAATTCTTTTAATAGTTCTAATATTTGATACTGAATACTAACATCTAATGCGGTTGTTGGCTCATCCGCTATTATCAAATCAGGTTCACAACTAATTGCTAAAGCAATAACAACTCGTTGACGCATACCT
>MDTG01391091.1_pt1 | contig 12566 bp, 8 predicted proteins | sample 811421 | NCBI WGS metagenome assembly MDTG01 (sample SAMN05326645, study PRJNA326480) | marine metagenome | isolation source: seawater | place: Pacific Ocean: South East | collected 2011 | reverse complement strand
TTAGATGAAGTAGTTGAAGCTAGAAAAGATACAACTGTTATTATTCACCCATTAACTGACCACAGAAGAATTTTAACAATTGACAAGCTTGGAGAAGTTTATGAAGCTGACGATGATTTTTTAATGGTTGTATCTTATAATCCTGGTTACCAGAATGCTCTAAAAGATTTAAAGCAAAGTACAAGACAAAGATTTATTGCCATAGAATTTGATTTTCCAACTCCTGAATTAGAAACAAAAATAATTGAATCAGAATCTGGTGTTGATTCAAGGACATCTGATTCATTGGCATCTTTAGGGGAAAAAATAAGAAATCTTACTGATCATGGTTTGACTGAGGCAGCCAGTACCAGGGTACTGATTTATGCCGCTAAATTAATTAAAGATGGGATTGAACCTAGAAGAGCCTGTCAGGTCGCTGTGACTTGGGGAATAACTGATGACCAGAAATTGTATAAGAGTATTGAAGAAATAATCACTGCAATTTTTGAATAATATTTTGAAAATAGATACTTTAAATAATCAAAATTTTAATGAAAATAACCTTTTCAATAAGTTTGATGTTAGATATAAACCGTCATCGGTTTTTATATTAATTTTTGAATCAAAAAATGATAATAAAGTCTTATTCCTAAAAAGATCTCATAATTTAGAATTTCATAAAGGTGAAGTTTGTTTTCCAGGTGGGTCATATGAAAAAAATGACGAAGATTTGTTAGCAACAGCTTTTAGAGAAGTAGAAGAAGAAACTGGAATAAAAAAAGAAGAAATTAAACTACTTACTTTTCTTGATCAAGAAATTACCAGAACTGGATTTACAATAAGACCTTTTATTGGGCTAATAAGAAAAGAGGTACAAATTAAAGTTGATAATAAAGAAATAGATGAGTTCTTTAAATTATCTATAAATGAATTAAGGAATAATAAAAATATTAGAAATTATTATCATTTAGTTAATAGTAATTTGATAAAAAAAGATGCTTATTTTTGCAAAGACAGGTTAATTTGGGGCGCTACAGCAAATATATTAAGTCAAGCTCTTGCAATAATTTAATTATGGAAAAATATATAAGAAAAGAATTAAATAAACTCAATATCGATGAAATATTAATTAATGAATGTGTAGAAAATATTCTCGAAGGCTTAAACGAAAAAGGTATTGAAGATTGGTTGAATACTATAAGGTCATTAAATTCTTCAAGTTCAAAATTAATCATTGAAGCAATTGTAAAAGAAACTCCTGAAATTTTAAGAATTATTCCTCAAAGTCAATATCTTGAATGGATAAAACAATGCTTTAGGATTTCTGAGGTTAGTGAAGAAATATCAATTACATATGTAAATTCAACAAGCAGTGTTATTGAAAATTTAAAACCTAGACATTTGCTTGACTGGGGAAATATAGGATTAGGGCTATATAGATCATCTAAAAATTCAATTTCACTTGTTAATAATTTTTATAAATATTCTCCGTCGCTTGCTTACAAGCTTTCGTATGATGAGCTTGAAATATTAAGTGAGACATTAAAGAGAATTTCGGCTAGATCAATTACTTTTTCTATAAAAATTTTAGATTGGGTAGTCAAAATTTCTTCTATAGCACCAAATGATTTAATTGCATGGAATAAAGTTATTTTTTTGGTCTCAAAAAAACTAATTAAAGATTTCGAAGAAATATTTACTTTACTTGCTCATAATGCAGATAAAATAAATGAGCATAAAATTTTCATGAAAACGTTATCTGTGATTATTGACGAAAATCCACAAATTTTTAAATCCTTTTTAAAAAATTCTATAAATATATTTAATTCAAACCCTGATGATAAAAATGATTATGAAGTACAAATTCAAAAAATAATTGAAAAAACTAACTGTGATGAACTTTTAGCCTTTTCAGCTAATTATATTGATATGAGAAATAAAATATCAAAAGATAAGTTTAAAATTTGGTTTGAAAGTGGATACGTGAAAAGTAGCACTGAAGAAAAAGGTTATTTTTCACTTGAAAATGAAACATCAAAAGAACAATTTAATGACTTAACATTTTCAGTAGATTTGGACATTGAGCGTGAAGTGTTAAAACTTTATTGCTGTGCTTTAAGCGGAGAAGATTTAGCAATACAAAGTTCTTCTATGATGGTGGATAAAGAAATTGGTTGGTTTAATCCTGATTTAGCCACAACAGAAGGTACAACCATATTTCTTCCTGATTCCATAAAAAAATTTAATAAAAAAGAAAAAAATTTTTCTTGGTTGAAAGTTATCGCAACTCATCAGGTTGGTCATGTTGAATTTGGAACTTTTAGATTTAAATTGAAAAATAAATCCAATTTTTTTAATGATTTAAGGTTTGAAATCATAAATACCAATATTAAAGACGATTCAGAAAATAAAGAAATAACTGATATGACAAATTTATTTAAATTTTTTGAAGATGTTAAATTAGCTCAAGATATTTTTTCAATATTTGAAGCTTTCAGAGTTGATCAAAAAATAGTATACAAATACTTGGGTATAAAAAAAGCATTTATTGATGTACAAAGTAGCTGCTTAGAAGGAAGGCCAGATATATCATCTTTGCCTGCTAGAGAGCAACTTTTAGAGCTTTTAATAAGATATAGCTTGAATGATTTTAATCAGAAAGTAGCAACTAAGTTGCAGCCAACATTTAAACAATTACTTAATATTTTAATTATTTTAAAAAATACAGAAGCATCAATTGAAGATACTGCAGAAGCAACTTTGCGTGCATATAAAATTTTAAAAGAAATAAAAAATTCTCCAGAAGATGATTTTGAAGAGTTTGATTATGATCAAAACTTAGATTACGAATTTGAAAATGAAGATTTTAATAGTATTGCAGAATTTTTTAATTTAAAAACTGAAGAAATAGATATTAATAACACCGATTACGCAGATCATCCTTCAAATATAGATGAAAATAGTGATAAATTTGACCAAACTGAAGATCAATTAGATTATAACTCTCCCCAAGAAGTTGAATTTTGGGGTGAATTTAAACCTGAACTTTCACAGTTACTTTTTGAAATGAATTCAAGTGAAGTGGATTTTTCTGAAGAAAGTGATTTGTCAGATTTAACACAAGAACAGATTGAAGAGATGCTAAAAGATTCTGTTGAAGAATCTCAAGGTGAGAATAATGAAGAAGTGTCAGAGTCAGATATTACGCAAAACCTTGAAGACGCTTTAAATGATATGCAAATGGAGCAAAGTGAAGAAGACCAATCAAAATTTGCAGATAAATTTGATCATTTCGATGAAGACGGAAAACCATTAGAAGCTTTAGAAGAAAATCAATATCTATATGATGAATGGGATTTCAGAGACGAAACCTATAAGAAAAATTGGTGTTTAGTTAATGAGAAAACTATTGGAGAAGGCGATTTAATTTATTATGAAGAGACATTAGAAAAATATTCAGACATTGTAAAAGATATTAAGAAACAATTTGAATTAATCAATCCTGAAACTTATAGAAAAATTAAAAGATTGCAAGATGGTGAGGAACAAGACTTAGATTTAACAATTGAGGCTATGATTGACTTAAGGTCTGGAATAACACCTTCTGAAAAACTTTATTGGAGAAGAAATAAAATCGAAAGAAGCATTGCTGTTGCTTTTCTATTAGATATGAGCGCTTCGACTGCTGAAGCAATCGATGACTCTAGTAGCCAATCTGATGAATGGTCAGCACCAAGTAATCCTGAAAAATATATGGAATGGTTAAGAAAAAGAAGATCGCAAGGATTTAGAAGGTCATATAAAAGAATAGTTGACCTTGAAAAAGAAGGTCTAATCCTTCTTTTAGATGCATTAGAAAATCTTGGAGATAAGTATGGAATATTTGGTTTTTCTGGCTATGGAAGAGAAAATGTTGAATATTATACAATCAAGGATTTAGATGAAAAATTTTCGCCTAAAATACCAAAAAGAATAGACAGAATAAGTCCATTGCATGCTACCAGAATGGGTCCTGCTGTAAGACATTGTGCCTCAAAATTAATGCAGACTGATGAAAGATCAAAATTTATATTTTTAATAAGTGATGGGAGACCTCAAGATAGAGGATATAGCAGGGAAGGTGTTGAGAAAGAATATGCTGTAAATGATACTAAAAAAGCATTATTGGAAGCCAAAAAACAAGGTATTACAACATTTTGTTTGACTGTTGATAAAGAAGGTCACGACTACATGAAAAGTATGATGGAGGACCTTAGTTACGAAGTTTTAGATGATATTTCATCACTACCATTGAGGCTACCTCAACTTTATAAAAATTTGACATCAAATTAGTAGTTGCATTCACTGCTTTTTTCTTGATTAAGTTTAGGGCTTGTACAAAAAATAAGTTGACCAATTTTGCTTGCCCATGTCTCTTCTAATTGGACAACATCGCTTGTATCTTGAAAAACAGCATTAATATTTGAGGATTGATATTCGCTTCTCTCTAACTTTCCAAGACTTAAAGTTATTGGCCTGATTATCAATGAGCCATTCTCATTGAATGTATTATTTCTTAGATAAATATAAACATTGTTTTTATCTATTCCGTATTGTGAGTATTCATCTTCAGTTTCTAGTCCAGTAACTACAATGTTTTCTATTTTAGGATTAAGCATCAAATCTAATATGCTCTCAGGGTATATTGAATTAGCTATTTCAGTACCTACACAAGGTTCATTTTCTGTATAATTATCGCCAGTTAATTCATCTATCAATATGTTACAAATCTTCCAATCATTATTATTTCCTGAAAATATATCTCTACCCAAAGCCTTTGTTAATTTACCTGATTCATATAAAAGAATTTCGTTTACGTTTTCTTTATCAAATGAATAAACCCAGTTAGGATAAGGCGGGGATTCAATTAAATATTTTAAAGCATTACCAAAAGAAGTATTCAAAGCATATACATCACCATCATCATTTAATTTAATATATTGATAATTTCCATCTGGACTCAAATTACCAAAAGAAATTATCAAATTATCGTATACAGACTGGTTTCTTAATTCAATTTTCGCTTTATATATTGGTTTATCTAAGCCAAAATCACTTAATTTTTTTTCATTATCCATGGGTATTTCTCTTTGAATAACAGGCTCTTTTATTAAAAAAGTTATTCCTGACCATCTTGTACTATTTACTGGATAAGAAGATTTATTATCAAGTATTCTCCATATGTTTTCTTCTAAGGCAAAATTAATAATATCTTCACCCTTTTCAATACTTATTGAGATTATTTCTTCTTCAGGGATTGTATATAAATATGTTCTATTTCTTTCAATTTCAGTTTCAGGATCACTAATTAGAAAAAAAATTGATATTGGTACTATAACAGAAAGAATAATCACTATAATCAATGATATTTTAAAGTTCATTATCTTCTTCGCCACCAACTAAAAAAGCCTATTGACAATGATAGTGCAGGTAAAAATATCCATCCGCTCCATCTGACAAAGTTTCTTTCATCCTTTGTTAGAACTAATTCTCTGAACACTTTAATTTTTGGTCTTATTGAAATTAATTCAACATCACTTGTTAGCCAATTTACTGAATTAGCGAAAAGATCTTCATTTTTCGCAGAAAATATAAATCTATTACTAGCAAAATCTGTATCTCCAGATATAAGTAATTTTGATTTAGTATATTCTCCGTTTTCTTGTTTTTTTGGATTACCTTTAATTTCAGATATTGCCTCAACAGCTAATATAACTGGAAGTGGCCCAGATATATCTCCTTGATCAAATTCTATAAATTCTTTTGACGTCTCTTCCCAACTGCTTATAGTAGTATAGGCAAGCGGTTCAGCCTTTACATAAGGGACTCCGTCTTCAGTAATTGGAATTTCTTCTGGCATTAAAGAAAGCCCTATAAATTTTGACCCTGGAAAATAAATCACATCAAAATTATGAGTTATTGGATGATCAGGCATTTGTAGATTAGAATCTTTGATTTGCAAAAATTCTAAGTTGGGGGCTACGTAACTTATTCTATCAATAAGTGTCCCTTCTCCAGCAATAATTCCCCAACTTGATAGCATTTCTATATAACCTTTGGGTGAATCAGGTTCTAATAACAACATTATATTACCGCCAAGAGTAATATATTCCTGAATAACATTTTTTTCTGACTCCAAAATATCATCGCTTGGGTCAGAAATAATAATAGCCGCTGGAAATAAATCAAGTTCATACGAAAGGCTGTAGTTAAGGATTATCCTTGAAAGCTCATCAGTTGTAATTGATGAAACATCATAATTATCTCTTTCAAGTGTAATTTTTGCCTGACCTAATGAATCGCTTGATCTGTCTGTATTATTTATATCTCTTTCTTCGTGACCTGAAAGAAAAAAGACACGTTTTCTCTTAACTTGGCTTGAAATAAGTATCCCAGAAATAATATCTTTTTCGTCAAATATATCTATGCTTAAATTTGGGTCCTTTCCAACAATATGTGAAAGCCTCTGTGATTTTTCAAGTCTGAAAACTAATATTGGCAAATCCCTTCCAGACAAATACTTTTCAATATTCAAACTGCTTGAAAGATTTGGATCTAAATCAGGGTCAATATGTTTAAATGAAACTGAATAATCATTTGAATTTCTTGAAAATTCACTTAAAAGATCTTCAGTTCTTTTTATTGACAATGCATCTTTGCTTGAATCGTTTCTTAGAAACATAAATATTTCAAGATTTTCATCTAAATTCAACAGAGCATTTATTGACTGATCAGACAAGTCATATTCTTTAGATGCTGTTAAGTCTGATCTGAACCAAGAGGGAGTTAAGCCATTTTTGCTTGTGACATAAATTACTGAATTTATTAATAACGATATTGCAATAGCTCCTATAAGTATAAAAAATGTATTTGCACTATATATACCTTTTGAACTAAATAAGAATTTTTTTATTTTAGAAATATTTAAAATAGTCGAAATAGCCAAAGAAATTAAACCTAAAACAAATAAAATTATTCCTGTTAATTGTATGTCTCTAAGAAACAATAAAATTATTAATCCAATAAACATAATTATGAGTCCAGAAATCATAGATATGTACTGTATCGAGTAAGAATAATTCTTCAATGAGTCAAATAAATTATTTTTATCATTATTAAATTTTCTTTCCTTATCGTTCACCTCCACCTCCTACTTTCCAAGCTAAATATTGTTAATAATATAAATACCAATGTTACTGATAGGTAAAAAATAATGTCATAAATATTCATAATTCCTCTAGCAAAATCTGCAAAATGTCCCCCTTCAGCTATTCCAAAGCTTCCACTATCAAACAATGAAAATGACCCTCCTAATTGAAGTTCATTAAGTATTGTCCCAAAAATCCCTCCAACCCTTGATGAAACAAAGTCAATGAAAGTAAGAAATGAAAGTATTCCTGAGCCAACTATAAGAGAAATTAATTGATTCGAGCTTAAAGAAGATGAAAATATGCCAATAGATAAAGTTGCAGCGCTATATAAAACTAAACCTAGGTACCCAGTAACTATTGGTCCAAAATCTGGAACTCCGAATATAAATAAAATTATTGGATAAAAAAATGTTCCAATTATCATTATTACAATTATTGAAAGTGCAGCTAAAAATTTACCAATTACTATCTCAAAATCCCTTAAAGGAGAAGTCATGAGCAATTCCATTGTGCCTAATTTTTGTTCTTCAGCTATCAACCTCATTGTTAGGGCCGGGGAAAGAAAAATCATAAAGAAAACTGCACCTGCAAGAAATCCTCTTATACTTGCTTCTGAAAACGCATCAGATACAGATGCTACAAAGAAAAAGCCAGTAATTGTAAAAAATGAAGCTGCAACAATATAAGCCATTGGTGATTTTAAATAACCTAATAGTTCTTTATTAAAAATTATTTTAATATTTTTCAATTCAATCCTTAGTTAGTTGTAAAAAAATCTCTTCAAGAGAAAGAGGCAATGATGATAATTTGTAAAGCTCAATATTATTTTTAATAAGTAACTTTGAAATTATTGATTCTGGATTATTAATAGAAGATGTTTCAATATAATAATTTTCAAAATCATCATCATCATCTTTTGTTCTTATATCGACAATAAATTTTTCATTCCTAAGCAGCTTAACAATATTATTTTTCTTACCATTTTTTACTTTGATTTCGCATAAATTTGATGTTTGTAATCTTTTTGAAAGATTTTCAGGGGTATCATCAGCGACAATTTTTCCTTCGTGAATAACTAGTATTCTTTTACAAATTGAAGTTACTTCTGGGAGTATATGAGAACTAAGTATAAGTGTATGATCCTCGCCTAAATTTTGAATCAACTTCCTAGTCTCAACAACTTGAACTGGATCAATACCAATTGTTGGTTCATCCAAGATAAGTATTTTTGGTTTATGTAAAATTGCTTGTGCTATTCCTGTTCTTTGACGATAACCTTTTGAGAGTTTTGATATGATGACATCTTTGTACTGACTCAAACTAGTAAGTTCTATTACTTCATTAACTCTTTTCGTAATGCCTTTGCCCATGCCTCTTATAGACCCCATAAAATTTAAATATTCTTTAACTGTCATTTCTGTGTAAAGCGGCACACTTTCTGGGAGATAACCAATCAATTTTCTTGCATCAATAGAATTTTTTATAATATCAAAACCACCAATACTAACTTGTCCTGTTGTTGGAGGCGTAAATCCTGTCATAACTTTCATCGTGGTTGACTTTCCAGCTCCATTTGGACCCAAAAGCCCAATTGATTCACCTTTAGAAATATCGAAGCTCACATCTATTACAGCAGGGTATTCCCCATAGTATTTTGACATTTTAGAAATATTAATCATAAATTTGGTCAACAAAATATTTAAAGGGAAATGATAGCCAATAAATAACTTATATTCAACAATAGCTAAACTTTTTTGATAGAATAATTATATGACTATAGATTCAGATAACGAAATTTATGTTGATAATGCAGCAACCACCTCTATGTCAGAGGAAGTTGTTGAATCTATGCTTCCATACTTTTCTAAAAATTATGGAAACCCTTCCAGCTTATATAGTTTAGCTCAAGTATCGAGAGATGCTGTTGATAGTTCGCGTGAAATAATATCAAATATATTAAATTGTAAGCCTAGTGAAATTGTATTTAACAGCGGTGGAACTGAATCAGATAATCTAGCAATAATTGGGGCTGCAAAAGCCCTTGAGGCGACAGGGAAACATTTAATTACATCAAAAATTGAGCACCATGCAGTCATTCATGCAATGGAAGAACTAGAATCTTATGGTTTCGATGTAAGTTATATCAATGTTGATGCGGATGGATTTGTTGACCTAAATCAACTAGAAGAAAGTATAACTAATGAAACAACTCTCGTTTCTATAATGTACGCTAATAATGAAACAGGTTCAATTCAAGATATTAAAAAAATAAGTAAAATTATAAAGAAAAAATCTGAAGAGTTTAACAGAGATATTTATTTTCATACTGATGCTGTTCAAGCTGCCGGTAAATTAAGTCTTGATGTCGAAGAATTAGGCGTAGATTTAATGACAATTTCTGGCCATAAATTTTATGGACCTAAGGGAACTGGATTATTATATATTAAGAAAGGTGTGCCTTTAAGCCCAATAGTTGTTGGTGGTGGCCAAGAAAGACAAAGGCGCTCAGGGACTGAGAATGTTCCAGGTATAGTTGGCCTTGCAAGAGCATTAGAGATAGCTGAAAACAATAAACATAATTTTAATAATCACTGCAATGAACTTAGTACGTATTTAAGAAAAAGACTTTCTAGTTTCAAACACGAAAATTTAATAGTTACTTCAGAAAAAAATACTTTGTCTAATATTTTAAATGTATGTTTTAAAAATTTTGAAGGCGAGCCTATATTGATAGGCCTTGATATGGCAGGTATTTGTGCTTCAAGTGGTAGTGCATGTAGTTCCGCATCACTTGAACCTTCTCATGTTTTAATAGCACAAGGAATTGACCCAAAACTTGCTGTAAGTTCTATTAGATTTAGTTTTTCAACAGAAAATTCAATGGGAGATATTATTTATCTTGCCGATAATCTTGAGAGAGTATTATCTGAACTTTCAATATATGTAAATAATTAAATGAATTATATAAAAAATAATTTACTCCTAATTACAGCTTTGTTATTTGTTTTTATCTCATTGATTGTTTCATTTAATATAATATTTCAGCCCTTAAAATCTACCGAAGAATTATATGTTGCTGGAAAAACCTTATATATTAAGCTTGATAAGCCATCTGAAATTAATAATAATTTAGATAATAATGAAAAATTAATTTCTATAAATACAGAAATTATAAATTCAGCTTCAACTGAATTGTTGATATCAATAAATGAGGAGTCTGTCGGCCTTTTATCTATTAATGGATTCACATACAATCCGCTAAACCCTGACAATTTAAATTTAAAAATTGCTAAACCTTTATGGGGTGTTTTTAAATTAAGTAAAAATCAAATGATTAAAGGCAATTTAATATTTAAAGTAAAAAGTTCATTTGAGCCTAAAACCTTTGAATGGTTAGAATCAGATAGAGTTATAATTAATTTTAGCCAATAAATAGTGGGCCAAAAACTAGTGCAACAATAGTCATCAACTTCAATAAAATATTGATTGATGGCCCCGATGTATCTTTAAATGGATCACCTACTGTATCTCCTGAAACTGCAGCTTTATGAGCATCAGATCCTTTTCCTCCATGATTTCCGAGTTCAATATATTTTTTTGCATTGTCCCATGCTCCGCCTGCATTAGCCATAAAAATTGCTAGCAAAAACCCAGAAACAATTGAACCGGCAAGCATTCCCCCTAAGGCTTCAGCTCCAAGTAAAAGGCCTATAATTATTGGAGAAACAATAGCTAAAATACTTGGAAAAATCATAGCTTTTAATGCTCCTGTGGTACTAATTTCAACAGCACGAGCAGCGTCAGGCTTAATACCTTTTTTTCCTTCTCTTAGGCCTTTAATTTCTCTAAATTGTCTTCTTACTTCCTCAATCATAGCGCCTGCAGCACTTCCTACAGCTTGCATAGTTAATCCAGAAAAAACGAATGGTAATAATGCTCCGATAAGAACCCCACTCAATACATCAACTTTTCCCATGTCAAATGATGACTGCCCTGTAACTTGGCCATATGCAGACATCAAGGCAAGAGCAGTTAATATTGCAGAACCTATAGCAAATCCTTTACCAGTTGCTGCAGTAGTATTTCCTAATGCATCTAAGGCATCTGTTCTTTCTCTTACTTCAGGATCTAACCCAGCTTGTTCTGCTAACCCTCCAGCATTGTCAGCTACAGGTCCATATGCATCGGTAGAAAGTGTAATCCCAAGGGTAGATAACATTCCAACTGCAGCCAAGCCTACTCCATATAAGCCAGCAAAATGATGTGAAATTAGAACTCCAATTACCACCGATATAGCTGGTATTGCAGTACTGTACAATCCTACGGAAATACCTGCAATAATATTAGATGGGTGTCCTGTCAAGGATTGTTTAGAAATCCACTTTACAGGAAAATATTCATAGGATGTAAAATATTCTGTCGCAGTTCCAATTACTTGTCCAACAACAAGTCCAGTAATTAAAATATAAATTAATTCAAATGGTACGTCTAAAAAACTTCCTGAGCCAGCGATTGCTCCGCCAACAAGAGTTAAAATTGCTGCACCAAATATTCCAATTCTAAAACTCCATAATAAAGAATTCATCGATGCATTTGGTTTTGTTCTTACTAAAAAAGTACCTATCAAAGAAGCAATAATTCCAATGCCGCTTATTATGAGAGGCAGCATTACTAATTTATCATCCGCAGGTGCTATCCCTAGTTTAGGAGCACCTATAAATATCGCCAATGAGATTGTTGCTATCAAAGATCCAGCATAAGATTCAAACAGATCTGCACCCATTCCAGCTACATCACCAACGTTATCTCCAACATTATCTGCTATTGTTGCAGGATTTCTAGGGTCATCTTCAGGTATTCCAGCTTCTACTTTACCTACTAAATCGGCACCAACATCTGCAGCTTTCGTATAAATTCCACCACCTACTCTTGCAAATAAGGCTATTGAAGAAGCTCCAAATCCAAATCCAGCAATTATTGAAGGAGATTCGAATAAGAGCCACATAATTGTCACCCCTAGTAAACCAACACCCACTACTGTTAAGCCCATCACACTACCCGTATTAAAAGCAACCCTTAACGCCTTATTTAAACCTTCTTCTGCTGCTTCAGCAGTTCTTGAATTACCTCTTACAGCTATATTCATTCCTACTATTCCTGCAATTGATGAGCCAATAGCACCAACTAAATATGCTACTGAAGTCCATGGCCTACCCCAATCTGAACTGCTGGAATTGAATTTATTAAATACGTCCCCATCAACAACAATCCATAAAATAGCAAACATAGATAAAACAAAAATTGATAAAATTGCATATTCTCTTTTAAGAAATGCAGCAGAACCTTCTTGTATTAAACCAGCAATCTCAGATAATTCTTGATTTTTTACTTTTC
>MDTG01183018.1_pt1 | contig 12566 bp, 10 predicted proteins | sample 811421 | NCBI WGS metagenome assembly MDTG01 (sample SAMN05326645, study PRJNA326480) | marine metagenome | isolation source: seawater | place: Pacific Ocean: South East | collected 2011 | reverse complement strand
TATTCCAATCTAGTACTTGCCAACACATACCATTAAGTTTTGATTTTTTACAAATTTTAATAGTTGCATTAAATAATGCTTTTCCAACACCTTTCCTTCGATGTTCTTGCTTTACAATAAAATCTTCTAAAAATAGAAATTTACCCTTCCATGTTGAGTAGCGAATCCAATAAAAAGACATACCAATAATTTCAGTATCTTCTTCAGCAACTAGAAAATAATAGTTAGGACTTGAATTAAAACCATCTTCTTCTAGTTCTTGTCTCGTAATTGAAACTTCATCTAGTGCATTTTCATATTCAGCTAATTCCTTAATTAATTCTAGAACAAATGGAATATCTTTTTTTTTACCTTTTCGAATAGTTAACATAATTACTATTATATTTAAATTAATATGTTATTATCAAAAATAAAAAAACATTTTTCTATTCTACTTATTAGATTAAATCAAAAAAGAGAATTGCAAAAAATATATAAAGAGAATAATTCTTATTTAAATCTTGTAGTAGAATCTTTTTTAGAAATTAAATTAAGTGAACAAAAAAAAGAACATTTACATGTATTTAAATCATGTGAAGCATATAGACATAATCTTTTAAGAGACAATAGACTTATTTCATATGAAATATTTGATTTAGTTAAAACAAATAAAGTCAAGGATATTTGTAGACAAGCTACTTCCAGCCCTATATGGGGACAGTTTTTATATTTAATTATAAAAAAAATATCAAATCCAGTAGTATTAGAAATTGGCACTAATTTGGGTGTTTCAGGCTCATATATTTTAAGTGCATTGAATGATAAAAAAGACAGTTTATTTATTACAATGGAGGGTATACCCGATCTATGCAAGATAGCTCATACCCAATTTAGCTCGATTGCACCAGAAAAAAAATTTAAAATAATACAAGGGTTATATGAAGATACTTTTTCAACAGTAATAGATCAAAAAATAAATTTTAATATTGTATTTGTTGATGGAAATCATCGGAAAAAAGATACACTATATTATTTCAATACACTCATATCTATTATAGATGTTCCATGTATAATGATTTTTGATGATATTAATTGGAGTGTTGAAATGAATGAATGTTGGTCAATTATTCAGGAGGATCCAGTTGTTAGCTATTCAATAGACTATTATCGGTGGGGTATAATTATTATTGATCAATCAAAATCAAGTCAGAATAAACATTTTAAATTACATTTAGATTATTAGTATTGTATAATAGAAGAGGCAAATACAAATTACTATACTAGAATAGTTATTATATTTACTATCCAATAGCAAGTAAACCTAATTAATATGAAACATATACAAGAATTTATTACATCAATTTTAGCAATCGGCTTTTTATCATATTTAATATATTTTAGTATTGATTCAAAGTATAGCCCATTATCATACGAGTATGAAGTGGTAGAAAATGATCCACTGAATACCATGATATATACTTTAAAAAATGGTTTAAAGATTTATATGTCCGTTAATCGAGACGAACCTCGTATTCAGACAAATATAGCGGTTAATACTGGGAGTAAACAAGATCCTTTGGATGCTACAGGTTTAGCACATTATCTAGAACATATGCTATTTAAGGGAACATCGGAAATTGGCACTATTAATTGGCAAGAAGAATCTAAAGAATTGAAAAAAATTTCGGATTTATATGAAAAAAGAAGGACGGTTATTAACGAAGAAGATAGAGCTTTTATTTATCAGCAAATTGATAGTATATCTGGTGAGGCAGCTCAATATGCGGTAGCAAATGAATATGATAAAATGATAAGTTCTTTAGGTGCTAAAGGTACTAATGCATACACCTCTTTAGAAAGAACTGTATATATTAATGATATTCCTTCTAATGAACTTGAAAAATGGTTGATGATTGAATCTGAAAGGTTTAGTGAATTAGTATTGAGATTATTTCACACTGAACTAGAAACTGTTTATGAAGAATTTAATCGTGGACAAGATAATGACTGGAGATTGGCATGGTATAGTATGATGAAAGCACTATTCAAAAAGCACCAATATGGTACACAGACTACAATAGGTACAAGTGATCATTTAAAAAATCCTTCTATGGAAAAAATCCATCAATATTTTAATGAAAAATATGTCCCCAATAATATGGCTATTATTTTATCAGGAGATTTTAATCCAGATGAAGCAGTTAAATTAATAGAAAAGTATTTTGGAAGTTATCAATCTAAAGAAGTTCCAGAATTTAAAGTTTTAAAGGAAGATCCAATTATACAACCTGAGGAAATTTTTATTCAAGGAAGTACATCTGAGTGGGTTGATATTGGATTTAGATTGCCTGGAGTGGAAGCGGAAGATATATATATACTACCATTATTGGATGCAATTTTATAAAATGGTAAAGCAGGATTAATTGATTTAAATTTAATTAAGTCTCAAAAAATATTAAGTGGTTATTCACAATATATGATTGCTAAAGATTATTCTTTTTTTAAATTACATGGACAGCCCCGTCAGGGTCAATCACTAGGCGAGGTAAAGGAATTATTATTAAGTGAATTAAATAGAATCAAAAACGGACAATTTGATGATTGGATGTTAGCAGCAATTATTAAGAATTTTAAGTTAGATGATCAAAAGAGGAATGAATCAAACAGTTATCGAGCGAGAAAGATGACAGATGCTTTTATTTTAGATCAAAATTGGGAGACAGTGGTTAATCAAAATAAAAAGTTAACCACTTTGACTACAAATGATATTATTGCATTTGCAAATAAGTATTTTAACAACAATTATATTCTATTAAATAAGTTGCATGGTACACCAAATAGTATCAAAGTAACAAAACCTAAAATAACTACAGTTCCCTTAAATAGAGATACATCTTCCCAATTTGCTTTCAATTTTCAGAATATTCCTTCGAAACGAATGCAGCCTATATTTAATAATTATAATTCAGATGTAAGAGAATTTAAATTAAAGAATAATATACCTGCATTCTATGTTAGAAATACGACAAATGAAATTTTCTCTCTTAGTTATATACTAGATATGGGTAAGTTTAGCGATAAAGAACTCGCATTAGCTGTAAATTATTTAGAGTATTTAGGAACGGACAAATATAATGCTAATCAAATTGAACAAGAAATGTTTAAGCTTGGATTAAGCTATAGTGTATATGCATCAAATGAACGGATATATGTTCAATTATCTGGTTTAGAAGAATCGTTAGAAACAGGTGTTAAATTATTTGAGCATATATTATCAAGTGTTATTCCTAATCAATATGTTTATGATAATATGGTATTGGATATTATTCGTGAACGTCAAGACACGAAATTGTCTAAATGGAGTATTTTATCAGGGATGAGATCATATGCAAAATACGGTCCTAAAAATCCTTTTAATAATATAATTAGCTCTGAAGATTTACAATCAATTGATATTGAAAAATTGACAAATAAAATAAAAAGTTTAACAAAATTTAAACATTATGTGTACTATTATGGTCGCAAAAATTTATCTGAAATTGAAACAATACTTAACAAGTATCATTCTTCCAATAAAAGCAGTAAAAATATTTTGTCACCTATGGTTTTTAGTGAGTTAGATAACATGGATAATAAGGTTTATTTTATTGATTATGATATGGTTCAGTCAGAGATTACAATGATGTCAAAAGGACCATTGTATAACATAGAATTAATTCCTTTTGCAAAATTATTTAATGAGTATTTTGGTAGTGGTTTATCTTCAATTATTTTCCAAGAAATACGTGAATCCAAAGCACTTGCTTATTCTGCATGGTCATCGTTTTCTACTCCTATGAAGACAGATGATTCTCACTATATTACAGCTTACTTAGGTACTCAAGTTGATAAGTTAGATGAAGCTACTAGTGCTATATTAAAATTAATGAGCAATATGCCCAAATCAGAAGGTCAATTTTTAGATGCTAAAATTGCAGCATTAAAAAAAATAGAAACTTCTAGAACAAAGAGGTCAAGGTTATTTTGGAATTATCTTTTAGCTAAAGATTTGGGATTAGATTATGATTTAAATAAAGAAATTTATCCACTATTAGAAAATATAGAGTTTACTGATTTAAAATCTTTTTTTGATAACAATATAAAAGATAGAAATTATACTTTTTTAGTTATTGGTAATAAGGATTTTGTTGATCATAATGCATTAAAGAAATTAGGTGTTTATAAAGAATTAAAGCTAGAAGAGGTATTTGGTTATTAATCAGTGTTATTTGTGATAATAATTTTTGAATTTTTGTTTCAATTTTTGAATTTTTGGATTAATTATAATTGAACAATATGGTTGATTGGAATTAAGTTGAAAATACCTTTGATGATATTCTTCTGCTTGATAAAAAGTATCAAATAGTATTAAGTTAGTTTTGATATTATTATAAATTTTTTGTAATTCTAATTCTTGAATGTATTTTTTACATTGATTTTTCTCATTCTCATTTACATAAAATATAGTAGAATGATATTGTGGCCCAATATCATTTCCTTGGCGATTGTGCTGTGTGGGGTCATGGCTAAGAAAAAATATTTTAAGTAAAATTTCATAAGATATTACATCAGGATTATATGTAATTTTACATATTTCCACATGTTCTGTTCTTCCTGAAGAAACATCCCTATAATTTGCAGTCGATCGATCTCCACCACTATACCCACTAATCACACTTTCCACACCATTTAAATTTTGAAATACAGCTTCAATGCACCAAAAGCAGCCACCTCCAAAATAAGCATAGTTGACAGGTTTGTTTTGACTCAACATATTAAGTAAGAATATTATAATTAATAAAATTTTCATAAAATCATGAAAAATAAAAAGCGGAATAATGAAACAGTATTCCGCTTTTTGGTGGTGCTACCAGGATTCGAACCAGGGACACAAGGATTTTCAGTCCTTTGCTCTACCAACTGAGCTATAGCACCATACTTAAGTTTGCAAATATAATATCTATTTATTAACAAACATAGTCCTTCATTTTATAAATTTGTTTCTTTTATCATAATATAATTAAGATGAATCTTGTATTAGACATTGGAAACACAAATGTAAAACTAGCTCTTTTTAATAAAAATACAATAATTGAGTATGTAGTTGCAAATTCTTTTTCAGTTTCTTATTTAAGAGAGTATTTACTTCCCAGAAAATATATTAAACATTTATATTACTCAAATACATCTTCCAGTATAGATTATATTTCTAGTCTTTGTAGTGAATTAAAAATTAATTGTTGTGAAATAAATTATAAGTCCAAATTGCCAATTACAATTTCATATTCTACACCAAAAACATTAGGTCCTGATAGAATAGCACTTGCTTGTGGTGCTGTTAAGCAATATCGTGGTAATAAATTGATTATTGATATAGGAACTTGCATTACATATGATATTGTGTTAGGCAAGGAATATATTGGCGGACAAATTAGTCTAGGTCTTGAAATGAGACTCAATGCTTTGAATTATTATACAGAGTATTTACCAAAAGTATTATTTAAAGAACCAGATGTAGATATTGGTAATTCAACATCAAACAGTATTTTATTAGGGGTATATGAAGGCATTATATTTGAGGTAAATGGTATAATAGAAAAGTATAAATTACGTTATCCTAATATAATTGTTATTTTAACAGGTGGTTCGGCTAAAATCGTCAATAATAAAATAAAAAATATAAATTTTTTTGATACACATTTGTTAATGCACGGTTTAAATTATATTATTGCAACCAATGAACAACTATAAATTTTTATTTTTTGCCTGTTTTTTTATAATCTTTTCACTAAAAGGTCAAGTGAACACATATTCTCCGTATTCATATTTTGGTTATGGTGTACTCCATAATTCCACTAGTACTCACAATTTGGCTATGGGAGGTATGGGTTTATCTGTTGTAGAGAACCAGTATTTAAATTATTTAAATCCAGCTACATATTGTTTTTTAAATCAAACTTCTTTTGAATTTGGTTTTAAGAGTTCATATGTTAAAATGAGTCAAAATGATTTGTCACAAAAAAACTTCATAAGTGGATTATCTAATATCGGGTTAGGTTTTCCCTTGTCGAATAAAATTGGAGTGTCATTAGCTTTATTACCTTACAGTAGTGTCGGTTATGATTTAAGCACTCAATCTATTGTAACAGCACATACAGATGAAATTCAATCTACATATAATTATAAAGGATCAGGTGGTTTAAATAAGTTTTTATTTGGTTTTGCTTATAATATTAAGGGTGGTCAAATGAATAATTTTTCTTTTGGTACAAATTTAAATTATTTATTTGGCTCAATTGAAAGAGAAATTATTATATCTTCAGATAATTCCTCCACATACTTTAGGGATAAAAAAGATAATATTTTAAATGGTCTTAGTGTTGAAATAGGAGGAATATATTCTACATTATTAAATACTAAAAAATCAAAAAGCTATAAATTAAATAGTGCATTTAAGATTACACCATCTAGCCAGATTCAAAATAATAGAAATATTTTACAAGCAACATATAATGGCCCTATATATTATTCTGATCAAGCAGATATTATTTTGCAGGAAAATAATGTTCAGGATAATAGTAAATTTCCATTAGCATATTCATTTGGTTTTAGTCTACAGGATGATGATCATTGGTTAATAGGTTTAGATTATAATGCACATGCTGCATATGTCAATAATCAAGAAGCAACAATTTCTTCTGATATTATGCGGAATAAAAAAGAATATATATTGGGAGGTTTTTTTACACCTAATAAAGATGATATTTATAATTATTTTAATACTGTTAAATATAGAATGGGTATTTCATATTCTTCAGGATACCTAGATTTAGGTGTAATTAATGATAATGATTCAGAAAAATTAAAAGATATTTCATTTAGTTTCGGACTTGCATTACCTATAAAAAAGTCACTTTCAATAGCTAATATATCATTCAGATATGGTGTGTTAGGCAGTAGTGAAAATATATATTCTATTCAAGAAAATTATTTTAATATATATTTGTCGATGACACTAAATGAAAAATGGTTTAATAAAAGAAAAATCCAATAATGAAAAAGAAGAATAATATATTTTCAAATAGTATGAAATATCATTTAATAATTTTTATGATTTTATCACCATTTTTAATTGGAGCTCAGGTGGAAAATTTAGATCAAGATAATGAAGTGCAATTTGCTTCTTTATTAGATCCTAGTACTGTAGGAAAACACGGTTTAGATACAGTTAAATGTGAAGAAAGTTTAACAATTTATAATGAATTTTATAAACAGAAAAGCTATGATTCTGCGATTGAATCTTGGTTGTATTTATTTCAAAATTCACCAAAGCGAACAAAAAATATCTATATACATGGTGTAACAATGTATAAACATTTTATTAAATCAGAAACGGATAGTTTAAAAAGAGAATTGCTAATTGATAATTTATTAAGTATTTATGATCAACGAAATAAATTTTACCCAGGACAAGAAGGTAAGGTTTTAGGATTAAAGGGATCGGATTTATACAAATACAGAAAATCGAGTATTATAAGTCTTGAAAAAGCATATAATATTTTATCGGAATCTATATTTCTTGATAAAGAAAAATCTTCTGCTCGTGCTTTAAATTATTATTTTGTATCTGCTGCTAAGTTAACCTCTAAAAAGATATTAAATAAAGAAGATCTAATTGGATTATTTTCAGATGTTTCAACTATAATTGATTATAAAGAAGCTGAAATGTCTCAAATTAATTTTGATTTACAACAAAAAGAATCATTGAGCCGAAAGGAAGAAAAAAGAATTAGTAATAATACTAAAGAATTAAAAACATTAAATGATGTTCGTGCTAATATGGAAAAAACTTTAGCACCACATGTAACATGTGAGAAATTAGTTGCATTATATGAGCCAAAATTTGAAAACAATATAAATGATTTTAATTGGTTAGAAAGAGCAGCACAGCTTTTAAAAAAAGGAGATTGTATAGATAGTGAGATTTATTTTAAAATTGCTGCTAAGCTGTATGAGTCTAACCCGACACCGAAATCAGCATTTTACATGGGTTATATATCTTTAAAACAAGTAGATTATTCATTAGCAATTAATTATTTTTCACAAGCAGTCAATGATGAAGAAGATAATATCAAGAAAGCGGATTACTTATTATATCTAGCTAGAACCTATGCTGCCATGGGAATGAATAATAAAGCTAAGCAAAATGCATTAGAAGCTACAAAAAATAGATCTGGCTGGGGCTATCCATTTATATTGATTGGTGATTTATATGCTCAAACATCTAGAGATTGTGGAGAGAATACTGGAAATTTGACAAATGATGAATTTACTAAGAGGGTTGGTTATTGGGCGGCAATTGAAAAGTATAAATATGCTAAAATGATTGATTCATCCTGTGTAAATGAAGTTAATCAAAAAATAGAAAAATACACTAATCAAGCACCTGATAGAACTTCTACATTCCAAATGATTGGTCTTGATCAATCAATATATAAAATTGAATGTTGGTATGTTGAAACTGTAAAAAATCCTCATTTTTCTGAATAGAATAATTAGATATTCATGCGAATTTTGTTTTATTTAATTTTAGCTTTTTTAGTAATTCCAAGTTGTACTCAAAAAAAGGAAGATATTGAGTTATTATATTCGGATTCTTTACTGTCTGATTATGGTTTAGATGTAGAAATGAATTTTTATTTTGGAGGCGATTTGGAATTCCAATTAATTACTCAAGAAATACAACGAATACAATATCCAGTTGTTAAAAATATATTTCCAAAAGGTATTCAAGTATTTGTATTTGATCAAAGTTTTGATACAATTGCTAAAATTAATTCAGATTTTGCAGTGGATAAGAAAGAAGAAAAATTAGTTGAACTCAGTAAAAATGTCATTTTACTTAATGCAAAAAATGAACAGTTAATTACAGAAAAATTATTATGGGATAGGCAAGAAAAAAGAATATATACAGATGATTTTGTTACGATTACAACTGATAATGAAATAATTATGGGTTATGGCTTTTCAACAAATCAAACATTTTCAACCTATTCTTTATCTAACATTACGGGAACTATTTATTTATAGCAAGTATATGTAAATAGTTCTTATATTTAACATAATGTTTTAATTTCATTAAATGTCCACGACGTATATTATCATTTTATTAACATTAGTTCTGTCAGCTTTTTTTTCAGGTATGGAAATCGCGTTTGTGTCCTCTAATAAATTAAAAATTTTTTTAGATAAAGAGCAAGGAAGCTTAACTAATAACATAGTATCAAAATTCACAGAAAATCCAACTAATTTTATTATTTCTATGCTAATAGGTAATAATATTGCATTAGTTATATATGGTATTTACATGGCTAATTTATTAGAGCCAATCATTGAAGAATATATTATATCCATACCTTTTTTTGTTTTATTGATACAAGTTATTATTTCTTCTTTTTTAGTATTATTAGTTGCTGAATTTTTACCAAAAGTGTTTTTTTCTATATTTCCAAATCGTTTATTAAAGCTATTTGCAGTGCCTGCTATATTAGTAGTGAAAGTTTTGTATCCTTTCTCAGTATTTATTAATATAATTTCTAACTTCTTAATGAAGTTAATTTTTTCAAAATCAACTAAAGATGAAAAACTTGTTTTTAATAGGTTTGATTTAGATGAGTATTTAGAAGAGCATAATGAGATTGCGAAACAATCTACTACAGGGATTGATCCTGAGGTTGAAATTCTTCAAAATGCATTAGACTTTTCTAATATTAAGGTAAGAGATTGTATGGTGCCTAGAACTGATATAGTTGGTATCAACATTGATGACACTATTAGTAATTTACGTAAAAAATTCATTCAGACTGGGCATTCTAAAATTTTAGTATATAAAGAAAATTTAGATAGTATTATTGCATATGTGCACTCTTATGAATTATTTAAAAATCCAAAAAGGATTAAGGATATATTATTGCCAATTTCTTTAATTCCAGAGAGTGTATTGGCACAAGATGCACTAGATAAATTGCTGAAAGATCGACGTAGTGTAGCATTAATTGTAGATGAATATGGGGGGACTTCTGGCCTAGTATGTGTTGAAGATATTATTGAAGAACTAGTAGGTGAAATAGAGGATGAGCATGATGAAATTATTTTTTCAGGTAGACAAATTAGTAAAAATAAATATCATTTATTAGGGAAACATAAAATTGAAGAACTCTCAAAACTTTATAACTTGGAATTTTCGAACACAGATGAGTATGATACATTAAGTGGTTTTATTATTAGTAATATTGGAAGAATACCAAAAAATCAAGAAATTATTAATATCCATAATTACGAGTTTAGAATTTTAAAAATTAATGATAATTTCATCGAGGAGGTAATTCTTTGTGTCATTTAGGATAATAGTTGTATATTCGTATCCCAAATTTTTATGATATGACATTAAATGATATACGAAATAAGTCTGGATTAGTAATTTTTGCAATTGGTTTAGCTCTTTTAGGTTTTTTACTGATGGATTCAGGTGAATCATTATCTACTAATTCCCAAAAGAATCGAAATATATTATTAGAAGTAAATAATGAGAAAGTAACATTTACTGATTTTGAACAGGAATTAGAGCAAAATATTAATGTGAAATTTACCAATAGTATTGGTGCGGTAAACATAGATGAGTCTCAGAGAGATAATGAGCGTGATTTATTATGGGACCAAAAAATTGAAGAGATATTATTTGCAGAAAAATTCGATCAATCAGGTGTTGTAGTAGGAGATGCGGAGTCTTGGGATTTAATTTCCGGAGAATTTACTGGTAATCAGGCTCAGTTATTCGGTTTCTTTTTTCGAGATCAATCAGAAACAGGTGAATGGAATCAATATAATCCTGAAATGATCCAAAATTGGATTGAATTAGGAGCAGATAATCCACAGTGGTTTAGATATAAGTTTTTTAGAGATAATACAATCCAAGAAAGAGAAGTATCAAAGTATTTTAATGCAATTAAAAAAGGATTATATGTTACGAAAAATGATGCTACAATATACTACAAGAATCAAACAGCATCATCTAAAGGTCAGTACATATATATTCCAGTTAATAAAGAATATCAAAATATTGATATTTCTGACAAAGAAATAAACAACTACTATAAAAATAATAAATCTGAATTTGAGAATTCTCCCAATAGGTCAATTAATTATTTTGTGTTTAATATGAATGCTAGTGATACAGATAAAAATAGCATTATGGCCGAAATGTTAGCATTAATTAAAGATAAAAAGGTATTTAATAAGAGAGCTAATTTAGAAGAGGTTAATCTTGGCTTTAAGAATACAAAAAATATTGAAGGTTTTGTTAATCAATATGGAGATAATAGATACAATATAACTACCATATCAAATGTGGAATTTAGTGATATTACCAAAAATTTACAGATTAAGGATGATATTATCTCACCTTATTTTGAAAAAAATTTATGTAGGATGGGTAAAATTGTCAATTCTACTAAAGATAGTGTAAGTATTGTATATTTAGATCGTGAAATTTATGCTAGCGATAATACTGTAAATGAGATTTATTCAACGGTTTTTGACCTTATTCAAGATAATAATAGAATAGATGATATTAAATTATTTGCTCAAGAAAATAATCTTAGTCCTAGAGAAGTTGTATTAGAAAAAATGGGCAAATCAGTTCCCGGATTAGATACAGATAGTCGACAAATTATTAGGTGGGCATTTAATGATGAAACTAATTTAAATGAACCAAAATTTTTTGAATTAAAAGATAAATATATTATTGCAATACTTTCATTGATTTCAGAAGCTGAAATAAAACCTATTGAAGTAGTATATAATGAGATTAAATCAATAATTGAAACACAAAAAAAGGTTGATTTAATGGTAGAAGAAATAAATAATTTAGATTACACCAATCTTTCACAATTTGCTAATCACTTTTCTATAAAAATTAAAATGATTGACAAACTTACTATGAAATCTGATTTTTTTGGAAAAGAGGGATATCATCCTGATGTTATTGGTGCTTTTATAGGATCTGAGAATAATATTGTGTCTAAACCATTTCCATCTGATAATGGTGTTTTTATTTTTAATAAATCAGAATCCGATGATATTAATTATCCTTCAAATCTATTAGGTTATCAAAAATTAATTAAGAATGAAATGAATGCTAAAGTAGACCTGCTCTTAGTAGATGCACTTAAGGAGGATAAGAAAATCATGGATAATCGATTTAACTTTTATTAAAATCTTTCTATCCTGTGGGTGTTTAGTTTAATAAATGTAAATAATAACATAGAAAATGCTATCATTGAAGAGCCTCCTGCACTGATAAATGGTAAAGGTATTCCTATAACAGGCATGAGTCCGATTGTCATACTAATATTAATAATAACATGTCCAAATAAAACAGAGCCTACTGAGTAACCAAAAATTCTACCAAATCTCGATGTTTGTTTTTCACTTAAAAGAAAAACACGTATAATTAGAATGCTAAATAATAAAATAATTAAGAAACTCCC
>MDTG01081607.1_pt1 | contig 12566 bp, 11 predicted proteins | sample 811421 | NCBI WGS metagenome assembly MDTG01 (sample SAMN05326645, study PRJNA326480) | marine metagenome | isolation source: seawater | place: Pacific Ocean: South East | collected 2011 | reverse complement strand
TGCAATGAGCACATATTTAACAAGATTATTATCTTCAAAATCTTATTCAAACTTAAGAAGTGTTATAAAAAAAATAAGCAAAACATTCCCTGATCAATTTTCAAAAACACTTTATCGCACAGAGGAATATTCTAAAGGTCTTTTGTCTGGTGGAACTCTTTTTGAGGAAATGGGATTTTATTATCTTGGACCAATAGATGGTCACAAAATAGATGATTTAGTCACTGTTTTAGAAAATGTAAGAGATAATAAATTTGATAAACCAATTTTTCTTCACTGTATTACAAAAAAAGGGAAAGGTTATAAGCCTGCAGAAGAAGCTGAGGATAAGTTTCATGGGGTTGATAAATTTAACATTAACACAGGGTCATCACTTAAGAAATCTAATCAAAAAACATATTCCCAGGTATTTGGAGAAACTTTATCACAACTTGCAGAAAGTGACGAAAAGATAGTCGCTATAACAGCAGCTATGATGTCTGGCACTGGACTCAAAGGTTTTAATGAAAAATTTAAAAATAGGTTTTTTGATGTAGGAATTGCCGAGCAACATGCTGTAACTATGGCCGCAGGAATGGCAACAGAAGGCTATAAACCATATGTAGCAATTTATTCAACCTTTCTACAAAGAGCTTATGACCAAATAGTTCATGATGTTGCGATTCAAAAACTACCTGTAAAATTTGCTATTGATAGAGCTGGTCAAGTTGGGTCTGATGGACCAACCCATGCTGGTTCATTTGATATAACATATTTATCTACCTTACCAAATTTTATAGTTATGGCGCCTAGCAATCAAGCAGAGTTAATAAAAATGATAAAGACCTCATCAATAATAAATGACCGCCCTACAGCTTTTAGATATCCAAGAGGATCAGGAAGTATTATTGACTATAAAGATATAAACGAAATTAATGTTGGTAAAGGATATTTAGTAATTGAAGGAAAAGACTTAGCAATATTAAATCTTGGAACAAGACTAGAAACTTGTTTAGAAGCTTCTAAACTTTTAAGTGAAAATAATATTTACCCCACTATTGCTGATGCTAGATTTGCAAAACCATTAGACACTGAACTAATAGATCTACTAATAGACAATCATAAGTTTTTAATTACAATAGAAGAAGGTTCTATTGGAGGATTTGCATCTCATGTACTTAATTATGTTCATAATATAAGAGGAAAACGTTCAGCAACCATTATAAAAAATATTTTTTTTCCTGATAAATTTATAGATCACATGAGTTATGAAGAGCAATACAGTGAAATAAATATGGATGTTGACTCTATTATTCAAAAAATTAAATCTTTATATGATGATAAGGTAATTGATATAAAAAATTATAACTTAAATAAAAATTTTTGATATTATATATGTTTGGAGGTTTATGAAAAAAGTTGCAGTTTTAATTGCCGCTGGAAGTGGAATGGGAGCTGATTCAGCGAGAGCATTATCAAAAGATGGTTATAAAGTAGCAATTTTATCTTCATCTGGTAAGGGAGAGAAATTAGCAAAAAAACTTAAAGGTATTGGATACACTGGATCAAATTTAAACCCAGAAGATATAAAACAATTTGTTGAAACAGTTTTTAATAAATGGCGCAGAATAGATGTTTTAGTAAACAGTGCCGGGCATGGACCAAAGGGTGAGATATTAAAAATTAGTGATGAAGAATGGTTTGCTAGTTTGGAAACATACTTTCTTAATGTCGTAAGAGCAGTAAGATTAGTAACCCCTATTATGAAAAAACAAAAAAATGGTTCTATTATTAATATATCTACCTATGCAACCTTTGAGCCAGAAAAAAGTTTCCCCACCTCTGGCGTTATGAGAGCTGGTTTATCATCTTTTACAAAAATTTATTCAGATGAATATGCCAAATATAATATTAGAATAAATAATATTCTACCAGGATTTATAAAAAGTTTAAAACCAAAAAAAGAGTTTATAGATAGGGTGCCTCTTAAAAGAGCTGGAGAAGTAAGTGAGGTGTCATCAGTTGTTAAACTTCTAGCATCTGAAAACGGTTCTTATATAACAGGGCAAAATATTAGAGTCGATGGTGGAATATCAAGATCTGTTTAAGGAATAAATGAAGAAAAAAATAAAGTTTCTTAACAAAATATTTAATAGACCAATAACTTGTTTAACAGCCTATTCAGGAGCAATTGCAAAAATATTAGATGGAAATGTTGATATGATACTAATTGGAGACTCCTTGGGTTCTACTATTTACAATATGAAAAATACACAAGGTGTAACTCTAGAAATGATGAAGGTGCATGGTAAAGCTGTTACTGAAAATGTTAAAAAATGTATTACAATTATAGATATGCCCTATAGAAGTTATAGAACTAAAATAATGGCTTTGAAAAATGCAAGGGAACTTTTAAATTACTCGAAAGCAAAAGTATTGAAATTAGAGATAAGTAAAAAAAATATTTCAATAATTAATTATCTGTCTAAAAAAAAATTTAATGTTATTGCACATATTGGAGTTACACCTCAAAGTTATAGCGATTTCAAAAAAATAAGAGTTGTTGGAAGACAAGAAATTGAAAGGCTTGAATTATTAAATTTAGCATTAAGTGCGCAGAAAGCGGGTGCAAAAGCAATATTACTTGAATGTGTTGTTGAAAGTGTCTCTAAAGAAATTACTTCATCTCTGTCAATACCAACAATCGGGATAGGTTCTTCAAAACACTGTGATGGTCAGGTTTTGGTTTTTGATGACTTGGTTAATATTAATGATAGTCAGAAATTGCCTAAATTCGTCAAAAAATATATGAACTTTGATCAACAAGCAAAAAAAGCTATAGGAAAATTCTCTAAGGAAGTAAAGTTAAGAAAGTTTCCAAATAAAAAATATACTTATCAATAAATTAATTTAAATTTTTTTAGTGACTCATCATATTGATGAATTTTTCCAGTACTAATTTCAAAAAATAAGCCGTGTATTTTTAATTTATTGTCTAATATTAATTTATCTATTTTATTATAATTTTTTAAATTTTTAATGGAATTAACAATACTCTCTTTTTCAAGTGATTTTATAGTTTTTTCTATAGATTGTCTTTTATCGACATTATCATATGCTGGTTTAACAGATTGTATCCAGTTATTTAGTGAAGAATTATCCTCATTGTTATTTTCACTTGAGAACTTCTTAAAGGCATAATCTATACCTCCACAACGAGAATGGCCTAAGATAATTATTCTGGATATTTTTAATGTAAAAATTGCGTAATCAATAGAAGAGGTTATTTCATGATTATAATTATTACCAACATTCATATCTGGTATTAAGTTTGCAATATTTCTATGAATAAAAAAATCGCCAGGATTAGCGGCGAAAATTTGGTTTGCATCAATTCTTGAGTCACAACAAGAAACAATCATCGCTTTGGGTTTTTGTCCTTTATTATCAAGATCTTTATATAAACTTTGTTCCTTTTGAAAAATATTTTCTTTCCAATCTTTATATTTATCAATCAAAAAATCTGGTAAAAGCATAATTTATATAATTAATAATATTAATAGATTAATTTTAAAAAAATAAAATGAAAGAAGACATTGATAGAAGATTTTGTGTTGCACCTATGATGGGATACACAACCCCATACGCCAGAAAACTCTATAGAATTTTGACAAAAAAATCTTTTCTTTTTACTGAAATGATAGCAGCAAAATCAATGATATACTCAAAAAATAAAGATTTAATTATAGAAAATAATGAACATAACCCAGTTGCTCTTCAAGTTGGTGGATCAGATTTAGGGGATTTAAAAAAATGTTCAAAGATTGCTCATCAATATAATTATGATGAAATAAATCTTAATGTAGGTTGTCCTAGTAAAGCTGTTCAAAAAGGTAGTTTTGGTGCATGCCTAATGCAAGACAAAACCTTAGTCAAAGAATGTTTAGAAATTATGCAAAATAATAAAATAGAAGTGTCTATGAAATGCAGGATTGGATTAGGTAAAGAATTAAACTATGATTTTTTTGAAGAATTTGTTGATGAGGTTTTAAAAAGTGGAATAAAAATTATTTATGTTCATGCAAGAAATGCAATATTATCTGGTATTAGCCCTGCCCAAAATCGCTCTGTTCCTAAATTAGACTATAGTTTTGTTAAAAAAATTAAATTAAAATATCCTAAGATTTTATTTGTATTAAACGGAGGTATTAATAGCTTAGAAAATGCTAAATTTCTATTAGATCAATTTGATGGTGTAATGGTTGGTCGTTTAATTCAAAGTAATCCTTTCTTATTAAAAAAAATTGACAGCTATATTTGTAATGAAAATAATTTAAATAATATTAATGAAAAATTAATATTTGAATATTTTAATTATATTAACCCTAAAGTTAAAAATGAGTCCATTTTTCGTCTTTTAAGTCCAATGCTTCAAATATTTTTTGGAATCCCTAATAGTAAAATATTCAAATCTGAAATTCATAATTATATGAAAAATAATGAATTAAAAAAAATAGAGGCGTTACTTATTAGTTTTATTAGAAAAAATAAGCTGCTTTTAAATTAAAATGGAACTTGATAGGATAAACTAATTATTTCTGCTCCTGGGTTTTTATCTCCTAAATTTGCGTTAGAAATATGCCCTATTGATAAGCCAATTCTATTTTGATTTTTTAGCTTATAACTAAACTCTAAAGTTGTTCTGAATTGAAGATCATTACCAAGATCTTTTCCTGAGCCATTATCATAGTATCCAAAACCAATACTTGGTGTGAATATAATATTATTTTGTTCTCCTTTAAATAACTGCCCCAAATTATCTTCTAAATATATACCTGTTATAAAATAAGATGCTGAGTCACCTGTATACTCAAAACCAAAGAAAGGTTTTAGAAAAAAAAAATTATCCTCTTTAGGACCAATATTAAAAATTGTGTTATCAAATCTTCTTTCGTATCTAAAATCTGTGGTGGATTTATCATCACTTCCATCAAGTTTAATATCATATAAGCCAATACTATAAACATTAAGGTTTTTGGCGTTAATAGTTGAACATAGAAAAAGTAATATAAATACAAAGAAAGTTTTCATAACTTTATTGTATTTGAATATCTATTAGTATCAAATAAAAAATTCTTTTTCTTGTTGAGAAATTTCTAAAATTGCTTTTTTAAGTTTGTCTAAAGCCTTAGTTTCAATCTGCCTAACTCTTTCTTTGCTGATTTTGAGTTTCTGACCGAGTTCATCTAAAGTAATACTTTTTTCTCTAAATTTTCTGAGATTTATAATCGTTTTTTCTCTGTCATTTAAAGTATTTATAGCTTCATTTATAAAATTTTTTTTAACTTTTTGATCATTATAATCCTCAAATGATTCCTCTGGGTTTTGCCTTTCATCTTGCAAAAGATCCATTAAATCATTTTCACTTTCATTATCTACCTTTTGATTTAGATGCAAATCACCACCAGTTAATCTTGACTCCATATTTTGGACTTCTAATGATTTAACGTTTAACATAGTTGAAACTTTGTTTATTTCATCTTGACCCATAAATTCTCTAGACACACTATTAATCTGCTGTTTAATTTTTTTGAGATTAAAAAAAAGTGCTTTTTGAGATGCGGTAGATCCGGTTCTAACAACGGACCAGTTTTTGAGAATAAAGTCTTGTATTGAAGCTCTTATCCACCATGAAGCATAAGTAGATAATCTAAAATCTTTTGTAGTGTCAAACTTATCTAATGCATGCATTATGCCTAAAACTCCCTCATGTGTTAGATCATCTAAAGAAAGCCCATAACTTGAATATTTTTTTGCATAAGATACAGCAAGTCTTAAATATGAATTTAAAATTTTTTGAAGAGATTTGGGATTTCTATTATCTTTCCAATCGTTTATTAGCCAAAATTCTTCATCTTTCTCAAGAATAGAGCCTTTTTTAGAGAGTTCAACAAGTCTACTAGAGTTATAATTTTTAAACATACTAATATTATACGAAATAAAAACTAACTTGGATCAATTAAATTCAAACAAATCCAATATTTCTCCATTTTCTGAGAAAATTCCTGCATAAACATTTTTATTGGATAAGGGCTGCTTGAATAATGTACAGACTATTTTATTTTTTGATTGTTCTAGTTCATTTTTGTGCACTGATTCATATCCTCTAACAATTCTATTAAAAGTCTTATATTGATTGCTAATTTCTGAAAAATTTTGGTATCCCCACCAAAAACAATCATTTTGAGCAGATAATGGTCTGGTTATATCGACACCTCTATTAACAAATAGTATTTTTTTTGATGAAGAATAAGTGGCATGTTTTAAATTTAAAAAAAAATCTTTATGTCCAGGATTTTCAAGAAGGGACTTATTTAATCTAGAAGTCCATCTGGATATAGAAACTGTTCCTGATGTAGCAATATTTATAACTTCTTCCTTACTATGACCGTAAGACTCTAAAGTTTTATTTACACCATGTTCAAACATCCAAGTAATAATCTCCATTGGATTAGGTGCAATTTGAAGTTGTAGCAGCTTACTAAACATTTCTTCCTGTGCTCCTCTTAAAAAAACTATATCGCTTGGTTTAAGTTTAAAATTAGACATTAATTCAAACCTTAGTCTAATTATATTTGATAAGAGTTCTTTGCTTGAGTCACCCAAACCAATAACATTGCCCAGTATGACTAATCTATCATCTTCTTTGAAATTGTTTAGTATAAATTTTTTAATTGAATAAAAAGCTTTCAAATTAGAATGTATTGATCCTATCGCCCATATTCTGGAACATTCTCTTAATTCAATAAAATTACCTGAAATGCTCAAGTACTTACTTTGAGCTTAATATATTTTCAATTTTCTCGGTAGATTGAAAATAATCAGTTTTTTCTACTGCAGCTAATTCCCTTGCTAAGCGCTCTATAGCAACTTGGAACATTTGTCTTTCACTATAAGACTGATCAGACTGACTATTTTTTCTGAACAAATCTCTTACAACTTCTGCAATTTTTAAGGGTTCTCCAGAAAAAATTTTAGCATCATATTCTTGTGCTCTCCTACTCCACATAATTCTTCTTATTTTAGGTTTTAATTTTAGAGTGTTATACACTTCATCAATAATTTTTTTTGAAGAAATTTTTCTTAAACCTACTTCTTCTTGTTTATCTAGTGGCACTCTTATTGTTAATTTAGATTGTTCCATTTTTACCACGTAAAACTTTGTTTTTATATTTGATATCTCCATACTTTCAATTTTTACTATTTCACCAACTCCGTGTTTAGGATAAACTACTACTTCACCAATTTTAAACTCTGATTTTTTTTTGTTTGTCATTTATTTCCTGGTTTTTCACTAAAATGTTTTTCAAATTTACTTTTTACACCTTGCCAATCCTTTGCATCATCCGGCGGTGTTTTTTTTTCTGAAATATTAGGCCATATTTCAGAGAACTTTCTATTAATTTCAGCCCATTTTTCTGTGCCATCTTCTGTATCAGACAATATAGCTTCTGCTGGACATTCGGGTTCGCATACACCACAATCAATACACTCATCTGGATGAATAACTAGCATATTTTCTCCCTCATAAAAACAGTCCACAGGACAGACCTCAACGCAATCCATATGCTTACATTTTATACAATTTTCATCAACTACATATGTCATAATATTTTAAGATATTTTACTTAGAGCTCTTTTCCTCGCATTTCCAGAGTTAATATCAGAAATATATAATAAACCCGAAAGCCTTCTTATTATACTTGACTCATAATCATGGAGTTCACCATCTGCTAAAACAATTTCCCATAATGTTTCTAGCAATAATATTTTTTTTTCTTCAGAGAAATTTTTATTTATTTTGGAAGAATAGTAATACAAAGATTTAGAGTTATTACTATTTTTAATAGCTGTACCCAATACAGAATCAACATCATCGGAATTTTCTTTAAAAATATTTATAAGAGTTTCTCTAATTTTCTTAACTTCTTCAGCGCCGATTTCTCCATCAGAGTTAGCTGCTTCAATCATTAAACCACATAGAAGTTCTAAATTGTTTTCTTCAGAAATATTATCTGGCTCTTTGTTATCAAAGATGTTTTTTAATAATTTTATCAAAATGATTATCCTTATTTAATCCTTTAAAGAAGTTTTTCTAAAACTGCAAAAGGAGAATTTGGGTCAATATTTTTTTGATTTTTAGCTACATTTTTGTGTTTGATTATAGTTTTATTTTTTTTGTTTTTTCTTTTTTCAGATTTGTTTTTTTGTTTAAAAAAATACATTTTTCTATCATTAACCAAATATATTACTTCATAGCCACAAAAAAGCATAATATCCTTTAATTGATCACTATTACAACCAATAGGATTCATTAAATCAGGTGACTCAAGAAAAGGACCATATTTAATTTTTTTTCTAGCTAGGTAAAAAATTTTCTCAAACACATCTACTCTAAAAGCAAATTTATTAATACAGATGTATCCAATTGAAGTCCAATAGCTGTTTGGCATAGTTATCTTTGAAATAAATGATACGCGTCCATCAGAGGGTAGTGGTATAAGTCCTTCAATGGTATTTTTATTAAATACTTTCCACAAAATTGAACTTAACTCTATTGACTTTTTTTTCATAAAATGAGGAATAAAAAAAAATTTTGCCCCTATTCTTATTCCCAATCTTGACAAATGTTGTTTGCTTTTGTCATCAATTTTTTTTAAAAGTTCTTTAAAGTTTTCAATTTCTAAGGTTCCAAGGTTTTCAAAACAATTGTAAGCTATAGCTCTAAGATTAGAGTTTAAATCATCATCAATTTTTTCTTTGATTGGTTTTAAATGAATATTAATTTGGTTATCGATCCAATTCTGCAATTTAGCTGAAACAAGTAATTTTTTTTCTGTAGTTAAAAACTCTGAATTTAAAGAGTCAGCAATTGGATTATAAATTTTCAGTCCTTTGTTTAATTTACCTATCTTTTCTTCTCCCCAATAAATATATGTTTGATCGTCAAATTTAAGTTTTTTAACATCACCAAAATTTATTGACTCATCTGGAGCATTAAGAAAATTATCAATTTTTTCTTCTATCATATTTCGAATTGATTTTTTAACATGACTTAGAGAAAAAAGAGAGTGAGAAATAATATTTTTATTAAATACTAATTCAAACCCTCTAACGAAACCGTAAATTTTACCCTCTAAAACCACCTCGTTATTATGGTTTATTTCTACTTTTTCTAATATTTTGTGTTCAGAATTATTGATAAAATATTTAGAAGAAGTATCAATAAACTTATTTGTCAGACCTTCATGTAAATGATCAGATAAATTATTTTCAATTTGTAATGTTTTTTCTTGCCAGTATTTAGGATTATTTAACCATGAATGATGGTTAGAAATGTATGTCCAAGTTCTTATTTGGGATATTTTTAGAGATAATTCTGGGATACCGCCAACAAAATTATCTAATCTTGATATTTTTTTATTAATCCAATCTTCAGGAATATTATAATTATTTTTAATCAAAGTTATAAAAATATTTTTCAAAAAAATTAAATAATTGTCGTTAAATATTTTTTCAAAATCAGGTATTCTACATATATCCCACAATAATCTTATATTTTTTGTAATTGTAAGATAATTTTTAATCTCAGTATCATTAATTAAATTTCTGAAATTAATTTCATCAATTGCATTTTTTTTATGAATAAAAAAACTTTTTATTGGAAACTTTTTTAATGAACTTAATAAAGAATCAATTGAAGTAAAGCTTAAATCTGAATTTCTCCAAAAAATCTTTTGTATTTGATCGTAGTTATGGTTTTCAATTGACTGTATAGTTAATGGATCTAAGGTTCCTGCATCTTTAGTGTATCCAAAAGTTCCATTATTTTTATATCGACCTGCTCTACCAGCTATCTGTCCAATTTCACTTGATGTTAAATTTCTGTTGTATCTTCCGTCAAATTTTTCAAGAGATGTAAAACAGACATGGTTAATACTAAGGTTTAAGCCCATTCCTATTGCATCTGTAGCAACTAAATAATCAACTTTATTATCTTCATAAATTTCTACTTGAGAATTTCGAGTCCTTGGACTTAATGAACCTAAAACTACGGCTGCACCACCTTTATGAGTACGTATATTTTCAGCAATTTCATAAACTTTATTGATATTAAAAGCTATGATTGCTGACCTAGGTTTTAATTTAGAAAAATTTTGCTTAGACATAAACGAAAGGGTAGAAAAACGTTCTTGATATTGAATCTGTATATTTGGAAATAATTTTTTTAATATTGATTGAATTGTTAAAGACCCTAAGAATATAGTTTCATAACCTCCTCTTAAATTTAAGATTCTATCAGTAAAAATATGTCCCCTTTCATAATCAGCAGCAAGTTGAACTTCATCGATTATAACGCAATCAACATTTTTATCCGTTGGCATTGACTCAACTGTGCAAAAAAAATATTTAGCTTCTCTAGGAACTATTTTTTCCTCTCCAGTAATTAAACCAACATTGTTAAGTCCAATTTTTTTTACAGCTTTATCATAGTTTTCCCTAGCTAATAATCTTAGGGGAAAACCAAATATTCCTGAAGAATATGAAAATAATTTATCAAATGCTAAATATGTTTTACCAGTATTTGTAGGTCCTAGTATTGCAAGTATATTCTCATTGGTGTGGTACATTTAGCTTAGGCAGCATTTGAAATAATTTCATTCAATACAAAATTTAAAATTCCTCCTGCTTTATAATATTCAAGTTCTTTTTTTGTGTCTATTCTGCATTTTAATTTTATGTGATTACTTCCTTTTTCTAATATTTTACAATCTAATATTTTATTTGGAAATAAATCTTCTATTCCGCTAATAAATATTTTTTCACTTCCTATAATATTTAATTTATTTCTATTTTCTCCTTCCATAAACTCCAAAGGTAGCACGCCCATCCCGATTAAATTAGATCTATGTATTCTCTCAAAACTTTCGGCTATTACCGCCTTGACACCAAGCAATTTTGTACCCTTGGCAGCCCAATCTCTTGAGGATCCTGTTCCGTACTCCTTACCAGCTATTATTACCGTATCGATGCTATTATTAATGTACTCTTGTGAGGCATCATAGATAGGCATAGATTTATTAGAAATAAAAGATTTTGTAATACCCCCCTCTGTCCCAGGTAATATTTCATTTTTAATCCTAATGTTTGCGAATGTACCTCTCATCATAATTTCATGGTTGCCTCTTCTTGATCCATATGAATTGAAGTTTTTTGTATTTACCTGACGATTATTTAAATATGATCCTGCTGGACTATCTTGCTTAATACTGCCTGCCGGGGAAATATGATCTGTTGTTACACTATCTCCTAACATTGCAAGTATTCTTGCATTCTCTATATTTTTTAATTCTATTTTTTTATTTTCCTGAAAGAAAGGAGGATGTTTTATATATGTACTTGAGTCACTCCAGTTATAAGTCATATTTTTTTCGCTTTGAATAGATTTCCAATTTTCATCTCCTTCATAGATTTCTTTATATCTTTTTTTAAACATATCTGGGGTAAGACTTAGACTTAATAAGTTGTTAATTTCTTCGTTAGTAGGCCATATATCTTTTAAATAAATCTCTTTTCCAGTTTTAGTTTTAGTTATTGGGTTTGATTTTAAATTAATATTTATATTGCCAGCCAATGCATAAGCAACTACTAGTGGAGGTGATGCAAGAAAGTTAGCTTTAACTTCCTGATGAACCCTTCCTTCAAAATTTCTATTTCCAGATAACACAGAGCAAACAGTTAAGTCTTTAGAAATGATTTCATTGGATACCCATTCATCAAGTGGGCCAGAATTACCTATGCAAGTTGTACAACCATATCCAACAGTGTTAAATCCTATGGCATCCAAAGGACCTGTTAAACCTGCTTTATCCAAATAATCACTGACGACCTTACTTCCAGGTGCCAGACTAGTTTTAACCCAAGGCTTAACTTCTAACCCTAGTTCTACTGCCTTTTTAGCAACTAACCCAGCTGCAATCATAACACTTGGATTTGAGGTATTAGTACAACTAGTTATAGCTGCAATAACTATGTCACCAGTGTTTAATTTATTATTAATATTTGAGATTTTATTATCAATTTTTTTAAATTGTTCTGGGATATCCCTAAGTAAAATTTTATCTTGAGGTCTCTTAGGTCCTGCTAATGATGGTTCAATTGATGATAGATCTAGATCAATTGTCTTTGCGAAGTAAGGGTTATAATCATAGTCAGCCCACATTGATTGTAATTTTGTATACTCAGTTATAATTTTTAATTGCTTTTCCTCTTTCCCAGTTAGTCTTAAGTAATTTATTGTTTCTTGATCTGTTGGAAAAAAACCACAGGTAGCTCCATATTCAGGAGCCATATTAGATATTGTAGCTCTATCTGCGAGCGATAAATTTGAAAGACCCTCTCCATAAAATTCAACAAATTTTCCCACAACACCATTCTCTCTCAATATTTTAGTAATAGTTAAAACTAAATCAGTAGCTGTAATACCTTCATTTAATGATCCTTTTAATTTGAAGCCAACAACATCT
>MDTG01019383.1_pt1 | contig 12566 bp, 9 predicted proteins | sample 811421 | NCBI WGS metagenome assembly MDTG01 (sample SAMN05326645, study PRJNA326480) | marine metagenome | isolation source: seawater | place: Pacific Ocean: South East | collected 2011 | reverse complement strand
TATTCCAAACGGTTGCCAGAAATTGTCTCGCATGAAAACGGCGATCCCATCTAATGGGCCATCCCCAATACTAGTTGGATGGCCTAAACCCACCACTGTTCGACCATCTAATACCACATCTCCACCATCTGCAGAGGCTGAGAACCGAGAATCTTCAAGTTCCGTGAAGAACGACGAAATCGCAGTAATATTAGTCGTCTCGATAACACGTGGATAATCGCCATTCCAGTCCCATTCGTAGACACCTTCGATTTGTTCATTCTCAACCAAAGGAAGGACATGCAAATATCGCTTAGCAAGTTCCTGTTCACTGTGATCTGGAACCTGAGCAAACTCGCCAGCAGAAGGACTGAATGTGACCTGATAAACTCCATTTGGATCGGATGCATTCGCCCCAGTCCAGGTAACTTGGATATCATATTCCTCGTGAGATTCCAATTGTAATGGTGCGAATGATAGAGCCATGAATACGACACTAGTACCGATGACTAGTGCGACTTGGAGAGCCGCCTTCGTAGACCAGACCTCGGCAAGTTTCGTGTACCCTACGGCACAAGGTGCTGCAACGAACTGGATAACAAGGATGGTCATGATAAGATCCTGAGTCGTCAAACCGAGGACTGCGGGGCCGAAAACACCGGCTAGAGATGTGACGCTATTGATTCCATCAATGAAGAGGAAATAGGCGAACATGTAGAGGAATAGGACTTTGAAACGACGAACTTCGGAGAGTGTCTTGATGACTTCCGATACTCCCAACTTAGTAGATTCCATGAAACCTAGAGGTTCCATCTCATTCGAAATCTCAGGTTCTGGAACCCAGCGGAACGTAAGAAGTGCGAAAACATACCACCATACTCCTGAACTAGCGATGGCGAACATCATAGCCCAATCTGCGTATCCAGTACCAATCAATAGGCCAAGGTGGAAGACCAATAGGAGCCCTCCTCCAAGGTATCCATAGGCAAAAGCAAGATTGGAAATGCGATCCATATCCTCTGGTTCTCCCAGATGAGGTAGAAGGGCATTGTAGAACACGCCTGCACCATTCAAGCCCACATTTGCAATCACGAACAATACCATCATCCAAAGCCATTGAGTTGAGATGGGTAGAAACGGGGCTGCTGCAATTAGAATCGTCCCCACTACACCGGTATATGTGAGAATCCGCAACCACCACATCTTGACTCTACGACGATCAGCAAGGACGCCAAGTGAAGGACTGACTAAAGCGACAAGTAGGGCCGCACCTGACACAGCGAAGGACCACACTGCATCTCCAGTCATCTCAATGGAGCCTATACGAACATTCAATCCGTTGGCTTCTAGGAAGAGATAGGTGAACCAAGCAGGAAGAATCGCAACTGAAACACTTGTCTCAAAAGCAGATTTACCCCAATCATAGAATGCGAATCCTCTTTCCACATTCCGCTTTTCTTTCTGCACTGAATTTTCGGACAAAGTAGCAACTCCTTCTCGGCAAATCTATCGCGCGCCATATCACCATTGTGCTTTATCACATTGGAATCCGTTCATCGGATTGAAGGACTTGACTGGGGGAAGATAGGATGAGGGGGCGGCACCATGAGTAACGAATGGACCCAGCCCCGGCAGAATTCGATTGAGGCCATTGCCCATGCAATGACAGTGGCTGACGGGGCAGAATATGACATCCGTATGTCGATTGATGGAGAACTCATACTACATCATAACGCCCGTATCGAGCGCAGTGAGAAAGACGAGCATTACGAGGGGCTACGCCCCTATGTCGAACAGAATCACTCCGATGATTTACGGAACGCAGGATTCGATTTATTCTCGGACATGATCGAAGATCCTAGAGTACGTTCAGCTTGGATAGAAGGCAATGCCTTCTCATGTATCGAGATTAAGCGTCCGCATCCAAAGTCGAAACTTGCAGGAGGGTATCTCCCATCCGAAAAGAGAGTAGATTGGATTGTTCGTATGATGCAGCGTGTTAGTGAGATTATGGAAACGGAACCTGCACCTGAGCGCACCGCTGTCTTTTACTGCTTTGACCCTGCAACAATGCGAGCAAGTCAGAAGGCAGATGTCAATATCCCTGCAGCGCCGATTAACCCGTTTATTCCACCTTGGGGCCCTGGGCCATTACGTCGAACAATGGCCCTACCTTCGTTCGCTCGATCAACAGTACCTCGAATGATTAATCGCTGGAAAAGGGCCGGAGCACCTGTACTCCCACTCGCATCAGACCATATCCGTTCATGGTCAAAATATCTGCACCTCGGCCGTCCTGTAAGCCTAAAACCCTCATCTGTGAAACGCCTTAATCGCCAACGGAAAGGATATCCAATTCACGTATGGCCAGCACCCATCGATATGGAACGGACCATTATCGATGCAGGAATGACAGCAGTCAGTGACGAGATGGACCCCACTATCCTACAGACGAGTAGGGGTGAGACCCGCTGGATGAAGCCAGGAACGAAACCTCTGAGCCCAGAACTCTGGGCACGGATGGCAGACCCGTCAGAGGATAGCGAATTACTCCTTGCAGAAGCAAAAGAATACCCCACATGGTCCGGCCTCGACATGTCAGAACGGCGAGAGCATCTGAGCCATCTCGCTAGTATCCTTCAATGTGATCCGTTCGCAATAGATGAGGGAGCGCCTCCTTGGGAAATGCCTCGATTTATCGGACACCGTGGAGCCGGGAAAAGCCACAAAGAGGGCTGATTAGACACGGCGAACAGTGCGATCTTTTGCGATATACTTCGGCCGGTAAATTGGCACACCCTTACCCCCGCGGGAGTTTCGCTCATCGACAATCTGAGCCGTGATACCGATTACGCGAGCCCAACCAAAGAAAGTCGTGTAGTAAGATGGTTTCATGAAACCTGCATTGTAGAGAAGAGTGCCTGAGACAAGGTCAACGTTAGCGTTCGGATTACTAATGCGTTTATTTTCACCAAGAACCCGAGGGACAACCTCACGCAGAGTACGCACTGTGGAGAACAATGGGTCGTCAGGACAGACCTCTTCGCCGATGGACATCTGGACAGTAGCACGTGGGTCCTCCGCACGAAGGACAGCGTGACCGAATCCAAAGATGGGGCGCTTTGCAGCAAGTTCTGCTCTGACGAAGGCCTCAACCTCATTAGAATCCGAAGTCCCCACCTTCTGAACGAATTCGAGGCAGGACTGATTAGCTCGCCCATGGAGAGGACCGCTGAGAGCATTCATCGCAGAAGCGATGGAGGAGAAAAGTGAGGCGCGCCCAGAGGCGACGGCCTTTCCGGCAAAGGTGGACAAGTTACCTCCGCCGTGGTCCATATGAAGAACAAGGAATGACTTCAGGACACGCTCCGCGCGGTGGGCATCATCGCTTTCCATACCAAGCATCGAAACGAAATTTCCAACCATGCCCAAAGATGGATTCGAAGGACGGGCAATATCGCCGCGGCCCCCTCGCTTCATGAAAAGGCGAGCCATGAGTTCAGGCATCCAAGCAATGAGGTTCATCCCATCCTCAAGGATATCATCGTCAGCCTCGGCACGACCAAGTGCCATAATACCGATACTAAGCCAATCCATCGGATGTCCTTGCCCCTCACCAATAGATTCGAATAAATCGAGAGCGCCTTCGGGGATTACACTACGTGATGCGAGATTTTGCTTCATCGCTGCAGACTCCTCAGCAGTAGGAAGTGACTTGTTGAACAATAGGTGAACTATGTCCTCGGGGTCGAAATCCGCAAGATCGGAAATCGGATAACCCGCGTAATGAACACCATCAACTGGGTCGACAAAGGAAGTTCCACAGGTTCCGACGGGGATTCCACGAAGCCCAGTATCGAGATGTGATGGAAGCACCTCAAACAATGACTTCTCATCCTCAGACATGGTTACTGGCCTCGTGTGGAAATGTAACCGGTCAATTTCTGACTTGAACCCTTTGCATGTTTTTTCTGATTTAGAATCGCAGGGTTCAACCCTGAATATGATTCCCGAGCAACATGGCGAGACGTCATATCCAGCCATGGTGGAAAGATGGAATTCTCTTCACATGTCTCCCAAACTGTGGACGATGCTGTGATGAGCCTCATGGCTTAGTCTACCTCTCAAAGGAGGATGCACATCGAATTGCAGGGCATCATGAGATGGATACACAGGAATGGTTGGAGCGTGATGCTCGGCAAACCCATGATGGACGCTGGGTTCTGAAATCGAATGGAGACGGGATCTGTATCTACATACAAGGCGACAAAAGTTGCGACATTCACTCTGCAAAACCGGCTCAATGCTCTGCTTTCCCATTCTGGTATGAGAATGTCCGAGACGACCCGTCATGGAGAAAGACAATCCAAATCTGCCCCGGATTAGTTCACCCAGATGCCATTCTAATCAATGGAGAAACGATTCAAGCCCATCTTAATGCAGATGCACGTGCCGAACAAGGATTCCGAAATCTCTAATCAAACTGGGACCTTGACCTTACGCTTCCTCAGAACCGCAGTACCATACTTTTGACGGGCTTCTTCGAGATGAGGCACCTGTCCAGAGACCGGTTGGAGTATTGGATACTTCACCTCAACCTCAATGACGCCGGGATCGAAGGGAGAAATCGGACCTAAATCAGTACCCAACGGTGTTTCAGAAATGGCTTCTAACTGACCCTCTAGAGCAAGTAACCGATCAGTAAGGCCCACAATATCAGCCGGTGTGGAATCAACCATTCTCGATTGGATAATCTCAAGTTCACGTTCAATCTCATGAAGTGCAAAGCGACGGCGATGTAACTCGCTCTCGGCATCAGAGAAGCGTTCGTCGATGCGCGCCGAAATGACTGGTGCAACCGTCTGGGGACCTCGCTCGCCCTCGGGCTGAGGTGAAGGAATAAGACGGCCACTTGGAAGCTCAAACTCAGCAGGAGACCAGCCATCGGAGAGGGGTTTCACCTCGACTTCTCCTGTGACCTCAACATCAACACCCCGAGGAAGTACATCATCGAGGACTGTCTGAACGAGACGCTCTCCAATCACCTCAGGGTTCCAATCAGGACGGGCTTCTGAACGAGCAGCAATCGGACGCCCATCGAGTAAAATCATGATATCCTTCTCATCCATTGGAATCGAGCCCGAATCAATTGAGGCTAGGACTATGTCGAGCGCATGGGCTGAACCTCCCCAAGTATTTGCATGTTCGACAATTGCAACCAGTATTCGTTCGTCTACAGCTGCACCTCTAGAGACACAACGACGACGAAGATGAGCAACCAAAGTTGCAGCACTGGGTGAACTGAGTCGGCCGATGGCAGCTCCCGTCAAAGAGCGACGCATAGCACTGGTTGGAAGAGCCTCAAAGGCATCGATTGAAGCAACGGTACAAACCACTTGAACGCCATGATCGAGAGCGATATGGACTAGACGACCTAATGCATCATCGAGGCCGCGTTCGATAAGCGCATCTGCATCATCAATGAGAATTGCCCCCGCATCACGGAACGCTTCTTCTGCCCCTACAGGCACATCCGTAACCTCACGACCGCGAATCAGATGTACGTTAAGATGAGGTAACACGTTCTGTAAACTGTTAGCTAGAGCGGAGATAAAGTGACTCTTTCCAGTTCCACCCTCACCGACAACTAGGAACGGACTAAGACGTCTTCCCGGTTCCTCCATGATGAGATCGGCTCCCCTCGCAACGGCATGATTCTCAGGAGAGGTATGCCAACGAGACCAAGTCCGATCAGGATGAGGAACATGGACAGGGGGCCACTTCGGGATGACGACGTCCATGGCGCCGTCAATTCTCTTCATTGGATGACTCACATCCAAACCTCGTTGCTCTTCGAGTACCTCTCTCCACATTAGACGCCCAGGGATGTGAACTGAAGCAGGGTCATCGATTGCCTTACTCCTAAGCCGACGAATACCATCGAGGATTGGATCATCACCCTCTGTGAATAGTCGATTTTCCGCAGCCTTGGGGTCGGAACGACCGAGTAGGTCATCGACCGTTGCAAGGCCTCTCGGACCGGTGTCACGGCGGATATAGTGATGCAGACTAGGAGTCCTAGGCAATGACTCCTCTTCCTCTTCCCCTAACCGATGCTTGGCAGACCGAAGTGCATCAGATAATCGACGTTTCATGATGCGCTCTCCATCGTTTTGAGAATCTCAACCGCTTCGCTTGGGGATCGCTCTACCGCTGCCATGAGGCTCGTGATATCTGCACCATTCTCAACAAGGTTAGCAACTCGATCATAGAAGTCGCTAGGTAGTGACCCTACCATCTCTGGAGCGGCCCCAAGAGATGCACGTCGAGCAGAACGGGTACGTTGGGCAACCTGCGAAAACTCGCGAGCATTCGTAGGTGCAGATATCGGGCTAGGTGCACTAGTAGATTGCTTAGCAACCGAGTGGACGATCTCGTGAAGGCGTGTAGCATTCTGATCTACACTGTTCCAGTCAGGATCCAACCGACGCGCATTTCGTACAACATCAGAACCATCTACAGGGCGATTGGAACCATCGGTTGACACCATTGGACCGATCTCACGACCAGTAGTTGGTATCGCTGGGCTAGTATCCTCACGGTCCGGCATGAGACCTATCTCTCTCCAACGATTGACTGCATCAACAAGCCCAGAACCCCTCAGAGTGAAATCCGTTGGATTACGTGAACTACGTACGCGACCTTTCTGCTTATAATCCACGGTTGGAGTCCGTCGCCCTTTGCGCTTCTTAGATGGTTGCGGGGGGGGTAAATCTGGCCGATGCAAACCTGAGATTTGTACAGGTTGTTCATCCTCAGGTTGTTCATCCACGACGATAGGCTCAGATTCAACAACTGATGTAAAAGGAGATGTTTCTGATTCGACAATGGGCGCCTGCGCCACTAATTCATCCGAATCATCACGGTTTGGAGAGGGAGCCGTTGCCCAATCAGGCAGTGAAAAATCCGGTTCTAAGCTCTCCTCAACATACTCTTCAACGATCTTGTCATCGTCGTTATCGAGTGTTAATTCTGGCTCTTTAGTTTCGATGATAGATGGTTCCGCAACGATGGATTCCTCTTTCCATTGTGCGATTAGGCCTTCGATCTGTGGGCCTCCATCTGAAACAGGGACAGGGAGTTCATCAGCAACATCCAACGAACCAAAACTTGGCATCTCAGGTGCAGAAGGGGCAAGGGTATCAGATGGTTGGGGACGTTGCACTGGTTCGGTTGTCATCGCATGAATGATGAACGGATGTCCAACAAGATGACCACTACTAGACCCCCATTCAGATGCAGTCCTCGTATCGAGTAATTTCATCTCTCGCTGGAGAAGAGCTCTCTCCTGAGGCGAAAGAGCAAGACCATCAATAGGGCAGAGAAGAAGATCATCGGATTCAGCTACTAGGTCAGAGAGATTACGAAGAAAATCATAGACTCGATCGAAACCATGCAGGCCAATTAGAAATTCGATTCCATCAAGGACAACGACTGCCCGCGGATTAGCGAAAAGAAAGTCCTCGATCCTACGCATAATGCCCTCGAGACTAGGGCCTAGGTCTCCCTCTTGAGCCGGCCTTTCAGTCAATCGAATAGAAGAACCATTGGGGATAGAATGCTTTGAGCGCAGCCTCTCAGGAGGTAGACGACTGAAGACCATCAGAGGCCGCCCAAGGGAACCAAGGTTAGACCCTATCGATAGGACACTGTCCGGTAATTCATCGTCAACGAGCCAAGACTCACCGGGCCCAAAGAATGGGCCGTTCTCGACTACCGTTGGCATCACAACGGGTTCAAACTGAATAGGATCTTCACCCGTTCGAGAAAATGAGGATTCGATACTTGTCCATCTACTCTTCTGCCGCCCAATCGCAACGAGGTCTCGATGTCGTGAATCAGACCACCAGGGCTCCTCCTCAAGACGTTCAAGATCAGAACGTAGGAGGCGTGAATGGGGATGAGAATCCATCATTGCAGGCACGTGATTTCCAGAGTGGACTGACAACGCAGCACTTGGATCCGCAGAATAACTCAAGCATCGATCCATCGCATCTCGGCCTCCAGCCACTTCGCCATCCCCTGAGGTGTGGAGAGCCATGGCTGGCATCCCATCGATGATTCCAAGCCCACCCACGACGCCATCAAGTGATTCAATGCGGAGATGTCCATTGAATCTGGTGCGCGTCGCATCAAGCATAAGGAGAGCAAGAACGCCCGGCCCACCACGCCGACGCTCCGTGACTTCGCCCTGTGGAAACTCCGCCATTCCCAAACCCACTGCTGAATGGCCTTCCAACCCCTATTGAAACCCGCGCCCACCTCTCTGCCAAGGCAGCCGTTTCGACCGTTTTCTACGAGCGCCGGCTACGAGGATTGAAGCATATGACTTAACTCAGGACACCATGGCCGAAACTACCACTCATGATTGTGCGGAATCACCCATTGACTGAGTAGGGAATTTAAGCAGCCTTGATCGATGACACTTAACCAAGAACCTGACAACTCCCATGGAAGTGAGAAAATGAAAGGCCCACTCCCCTTGATTGAGAACGATGATATCCGGATGGAAAATCTGAGTCCACGTAACCTCAATGCTTGGCTAATTGCTGGTGCTTCAATGGCAGGATTGGGGATCATCAGTGAAGCAACAAGCACAAGTTCCACACTTGGAATTATCCTCATCATATCCTCATTCATACCAACAGCCATCTCTGTTACACATTGGTTGGAAAACCGTAAGACTGCCGCTGCACTCTCAATTGTTGCAACTGATAGTGGCCATCCTTGGCACCCCTCGGATGAAGATGGAGATTCAAACACCTACATCCTTGATGTCAAGGGAGAATGGGTTCAGCTTCCTCCACGGTCCCGCATCCAGATTGTATCCGACCCTATTCTGAAAGGCTGGACTGTACGTGATGACGATGAAGATGAGAAATTACATGCTAGGCTCGGACCAATCTCAGTAGATATTGTAGAATTACTAGAAGAAGTTGTTAATCAAGCGTTAATCCTAACACGAACCCTCACAGAAGACGGAGACCCCACATTACGTGATGCTAGGCAGCGAGAAAATGACGCAGAGGGAATACTCGAGAGGACATGGATGGATACTACACCTGGCCAAGTTGAGATCCAATTCGGGCAGATGGGACGAGCAAAAGAAATCCTTGGCCGCAGTAATAGGCAATTCGATTCGGCACCCGACTCGGAAGAATGACGCAACGGTCATAGGCATAATCCTTCAAATCGTAATCTCATGGACGACTGGAGGGCGCGGATTACTGCCCTTCCTGATGAACAACGCACGATGTTTGAAGGCGGCACACTTAGCCAATTCTTCCTTCGCTGGCCCCTTACTGCCTCACACCCTACCTTCGTAGGCTCTTTCTACGGCCTCCTGATCTCCCTATCACTACTCGGCCCCATTGTCTTCATCCAATCCGAGGCTGGAAGTTCGGCATATGATAGCCTGCGTAGTTGGGCATTCCTATGCCTCAGCCTTCTGATGCTCTGTGGCATCTTTGGAGGGGTCTCATCATTGACTGTAGCTATCACAAAGCGAATGCCGATCCGCTTGGATCACAGAAGGAAATTTCTCTTCCCCATTCCATTCATCGGCCTGGTACTATTCAGCATAGCAAGAATCGAACCTGATTTAATTAGCCTGCCAGACCAACTAGGCTGGGTACTTTTGATTGCTCCTGGCCCCCTATACATCCACCTCTCATACGCCCCTCGATGGAGACTACTAGAGCGACTATCTCGAGGCCTTGAATTAGATGAACAACCAATAAAAATCGGTAAAGAGAGAGAATTAGATAGCGATCTTATCGAAGCAGTGGAAGAGAACCATAGCGAAGAATAGAATGAATCATGGATGGAATGTTATCAATCCCCTTTCAGATTTGATATACCGAATGAAATCCCTAGCATCAACACGGTGAGTATGCCAGCAGGGGTCAGTAAGAGTACTTGGAGGATTGTAAAATCTCTCAGGGTGATTCTCAAGTTCAATTGATGGTGCTGGATCAAGAATCAACAGATCACACTGATCCATCGATGGTTGATTGATGATTCCAAGATTTCTTTCATAAATTCCAGCAATAACAACAGCATGACCATTTCGTACAGTTTCAGCTTCTTCAATTCTGGACTTGGGCAATTCGCTCAAGGAGGGGCGTTCATTATGTTGATGCCAACTCGGAAATTCGTTAGAAGACGAGTTGAAGCGTGCACCACGAGTTAAGGCAATAATTGGATGACCGTATTCCTTCAGAAACGTACGAATCCAATCCAGATATTGATTCTGGTTTTGGATTATTTCCACCGTCTCTCTAATCTGAACTTTCGGCCTAGAATGCTCTAAAGATACTGTTCTCGAGACCCCTCCTAAACCGCCATCATTTGGATGTTCACCCACGAGATGAAGTAAACAATCAGCACTCCCATAGATTGTGTTGTGCAATGTCGCTTGATTCCACATAAGATTCACGAATTTATCCCCATTAGGATTGCCCTTTCTTGAATGAGTTGCACTCCATGGGCCTGCTAATTTGAATGTAGAATAAGCTCGTTTACGAGCACCCAGCTTAATCCAATCGACAATCATCTCAAATGAGGCGGAAAGACAAGAACCGAATAATTGCGGCGCACCTGCTTGACGAGGCATACTTGTGAAACCGTGAGATTGAGGCGAAGGGTATGATGAACCATACAACTGAGGAATCGCACGTACATCAAGTTCAATGGTAGGCATACCGAATCAATGGGTCTCAGGGTATATCAAATGAGGCCTATACTTCGGCCTGCTGTCTCAAAGGCCCGTAGCACCTCATCGAGATCATTCCGAGTAAGGCCAGCAGACATTTGAGTGCGAACACGTGCCTTATCTCTAGCGACCATAGGGAATACTATCGCACCGACTATCACGCCAGCATCACGCATCGCTGCTGACAATGATTTTGCAGTAGTTGACTCACCACACATTACTGGAATAATTGGAGTTGTTGAAACACCAGTATCGAAACCAAGTGAATCCAGTTCCCTGCGGAAGTAATCGGTGTTATCCCATAATCGCTCAACATGTTCTGGCTCATCCATGATGACCTCCACTGCAGCCTTCTGAGCCGCTGCGACACCAGGTGGTTGGCTCCCCGAAAGAAGCCAAGAACGGCTATGATTCAGAGCATGTTCACGAGTCTGAGCAGTGCCTGCGAGAATCCCTCCTTGGACTCCCATGGCTTTCGAATATGAACCGACCTCAAAATCCACACGTCCTTGAAGTCCAAAATGAGCGACTATGCCGCGACCATCACCGAGTACTCCTTCTCCATGGCAATCATCAACGAATACCATGGCATCGTACTCCTCAGCGACCGCAGTGATTTCATCCAGTGGAGCAATGTCGCCATCCATACTGAATACACCATCCGTGATAATGAGCTTGCGATCAACCCCCTTATTCTCTCTAAGGATACGTTCGAGGGCTTCGACATCGTTGTGAGGATAAACAGCGCGTTGTGCCTTCGTCAAACGCACTCCATCGATGATAGATCCATGATTCAATTCGTCAGAAATAATGAGATCGTCCTTTCCCTTAACAAGTGTTGGAATCAAGCCGACATTAGCAGTATAGCCTGCAGAATAAATCAAAGCGGCTTCAACACCTTTGAAATCTGCCGCAACTTGCTCAGCCTCCAAGTGAATATCCATGGTGCCTGCGATAGCCCTCACTGATCCGCTACCAGCCCCATACCTACGTGTAGCTTCAATGGACGCCTCGACAACCTTAGGATGTGTACTAAGATTCAGGTAATTGTTGGCAGAGAGCATGATTGACTCCTTTCCGTCAATTGTAACACGAGGAGCGTTAGCGGACTCAAGGATTGGTGGATCCCAGTTGAGGCCATTGGAAACCAATTCTTCATAACGCTCTCGCATCCAATCAATATCCTTCGCCATAACGATGGCAGGCATCGGATTGACATGATGGTTCCGACGACGGAGTATTGATGCAGAATAGCGGTAGGTGGGGCTCATGCCACCACATCCAGAGGCCATCATCCTTGGAATCGCACAAGATGGTGGCGTGCCACAACCAGGCTGCTTTTGCAACACCTGTACATACTATGTGGAGAATGAAAGCCGGCTCTCGCCCACCTCTATCGCCGTCAAAGACGGAGATGATTTGCATCTATTCGATGTTACACGAGATCTCACAAAGCAACTCCTCTTCATTCCAGAAGAATCACGACAAGTCACAGATGTGTGGTTAACTCATGGCCACCTTGGACACATCGACGGCTTGGGACTATTTGGAAAAGAAGCCATGGGAGCTTCGGGGATTCGCCTGCATGTATCCAAATCTATGCTCAAATTGATTCAAAACACACCACGTTGGAATTCGATGCTGGAGCAAGGTGTATTCCAGCCGATTCCATTCGTTTCAAATGAAATTTTGAGATGCTCATCCAACCTCTCAATCAAGCCTATTTCCGTTCCTCATCGCGACGAATTCACCGACACACATGCTTTCCTCATCCAAGGATCAAGACGATCTCTGCTCCATCTTCCCGACCATG
>MDTG01158659.1_pt1 | contig 12567 bp, 13 predicted proteins | sample 811421 | NCBI WGS metagenome assembly MDTG01 (sample SAMN05326645, study PRJNA326480) | marine metagenome | isolation source: seawater | place: Pacific Ocean: South East | collected 2011 | reverse complement strand
TAGAGATTTAGGAGTTGTTGAAATAGAAAACGTATTTATTGATACATTTGCCATTAATAACAATTACTTTAGCCATAGAAGGGCCAAAAAGTTAGGAGAGAATGACTACGGAAGATGCATATCGGTGATAAAAAAAACTAGTTCACAAAATTAATTGAAACCTACGTCCATTGGATGTATAAGGAAAGTGTCCTAATGAAAATTTTATCAGGAACAAGCAATCCCTCGCTAAGTAAAAGCATTTCAAAGCAACTCAAGCTTAGATTAGTAAACACAAACATTAAAAATTTTGCCGATGGTGAGATTTACGTTGAAATAAACGAAAATATAAGAGGTAACAGTGTTTTTGTGATTCAATCCACTTCAACTCCTGCTAACGATAATCTAATGGAACTTCTTTTATGTATAGATGCATTAAAAAGATCATCTGCAAAAAACATCACTGCTGTAATTCCTTATTTTGGTTACGCAAGACAAGATAGAAAAGTAGTTCCAAGAACTTCGATATCCGCCAAGTTAGTTTCTAATTTGATAACAAACGCTGGCGCCAATAGAATAGTAACTGTTGATTTACATTCTGGTCAAATTCAAGGTTTCTTTGATATGCCTGTTGACAATCTTTTTACCACTCCAATATTTACAAGATATATTAAAAAAAACATGAAAAGTAAAAACTTTATATGTGTTTCACCTGACGCAGGGGGAATTGAAAGAACAAGAGGGCTGGCAAAAAAAATAAATGCTGATTTAGCCATTATTGATAAGAGAAGACCTCAAGCAGGGAAGTCTCAAGTAATGAATATTATAGGTGAGGTAAAAAATAAAGATTGCATAATAGTTGATGATATAATTGATAGCGGCGGAACTATTGTCAATGCTGCTGAAGCATTAAGAAAAAAAGGAGCAAAGGATATATATGTTTTTATTACACATGCTGTATTAAGTGGCAGTGCGATAGATAAGATAAAAAAATCTAAAATAAAAAAATTAATAATTACTGATAGTATTGATAATTCAAAAAGAATAAAAAATATTAATAAAATACATGTATTATCTATCGCTCCTCTAATGGCTGAAGCAATAAAAAGGATTTCCAACTCAACATCGGTGTCAGATCTATTTAATTAGCGCTTGTTTTATTTTAAAGTTGGGTTAAATTGCACTATTCAAATGACAAATAATTTAAAGGCCGCCAAAAGAGAAACTAAAACAAAAGGAGAGATTGAATCCCTGAGATCAAAGGGTTTAATACCAGCTATACTATATGGTGGCAAAAGTCCAAATTTGAAAATAAGTATAGAAGAAAAATTTATAAATAATTTTTTAAAATCTGAGAACTTTCTTTCAACAGTTATTGATTTAGATGTAGATGGAAAAAAAGAAAAAGTTATTCCAAGAGATGTGGCTTACCACGTGATATCAGAAAGACCAACTCATATTGATTTTATGAGAGTAGTAAAAGGTTCAAAAATTATTTTAGAAATTCCTGTTAAATTTAAAAATAACCAAGATTGTGCGGGCCTTAAGAAAGGCGGTGTATTAAACATTGTCAGAAGAAAAATTGAATTAAAGTGTGAGGCAGAAAATATACCGGATTTTATTGAAGTTGACCTGGCTGGATTAGATATTGGAGCAAGTATAAGAATTTCTTCAGTGCAATTACCAATGAATGCAAAGTTAACAATAACTGATAGAGATTTTGTGGTCGCAACGATTGCCGCTCCAACAATAGTAAAAGAGCCTGAAAAACCTGCAGAAGAAACTCCTGCAGAAGGTGCGGATGGTGAAACACCTTCTGAAGCAGGTAGTGGTGATGGAGCTGCACCTACAAAAGAGGCTGAGGCTGGTAAAAAAGATGATAAAGGCAAAGAGGCTACCGGAGATAAAAAACAATCAGGTGACAAAAAACCTGCGCCGGAAAAAAAACCGCCTGAAAAAAAATAAAAAATATGCTTTTACTTGTAGGTTTAGGAAATCCTGGTCCAAATAATACTAATAACCGACATAATATTGGTTTTAAAATTATAGATGCAATCAATGCTGAATTTCAGCTTTCAAAACAAAAACCAAAGTTTAAAGGCCTATTAACTACAGGAAATATAGAGGACAAAAAAGTATATGCCATAAAGCCTTTAACTTTTATGAACAACTCAGGAGTTTGTATTAAAGAATTAATCGAATACTTTAAAATTAATGCAAAAGATGTAATTGTCTTTCATGACGACATGGATATTGATCTTGGAAAAGTAAAGGCAAAGTTTGGGGGGAGTAGTGCAGGACACAATGGTATTGAGTCAATTGACAAATCGATAGGTAAAGATTATTCGAGAATTAGAATTGGTATTGGTCGTCCTCAAGAGAAGAGTCAAACGAATAATCATGTCTTAGAAGATTTCAACGAAAATGAAGAGGAAAGAATAAAAGATATTACAGAAAATATTGTTAAATTAATACCTACATTAATTAATAAAAAAATAGATACTTTTTCAAGCAAGGTAAATCAAAATTTGAATGGGATTTAAGTGTGGCATAGTTGGTTTGCCTAATGTTGGTAAGTCAACTCTATTTAATGCATTGACTTCCTCAAAAAATGCTCAAGCTGCAAATTTTCCTTTTTGCACTATAGACCCAAATATAGGAATTGTAGATGTACCAGACGAAAGATTAAGAAAACTTTCCCTTCTTTCTAAATCAAAAAAAACAATAAATACAAATATTACTTTTGTTGATATTGCCGGTTTGGTTGAAGGTGCTTCCAAAGGTGAGGGTCTTGGAAATAAATTTCTTTCCCACATAAGAGAAGTTGATGCGATTGTACATTTAGTAAGGTGTTTTGATTCTGAAAAGATACAGCATGTTAATAAAAACATCGACCCTATAAGCGATTTAGAAATTATAAAAACTGAGATTCTTTTAGCGGACATTAATCAGATAGAGAAAAAACTTCAAAAAAATTTAAAAAAAAAACTAACTGACATGCAAATTAAGTTACTAGAGAGCGCGCTTAATAAGCTTAATAAAAACGAAACATTAGAAGAAAATTTTAACGATGAAAATAAAAAAATTCTTAAGGAAGCGGGTTTAATTTCAACAAAACCCTATATAATTGTTTGTAATGTTGATGAAAAAAGTGTGAAAACTGGGAATAAATATACTGAACTCTTAAAAAAAAAATATCCAAATCAGAAATTTATAATCATTTGTGCAGATATAGAAAGTCAAATTATAGATTTAAAATCCGACGAAAGAGATAGTTATATGCAAAATATAGGATTAGAAAAAACGGGCCTAAACAAATTAATAACTACGGGCTATGAATTATTAAATTTAAACACATTTTTTACTTCTGGCCCTGAGGAATCTAGAGCTTGGACAGTTAAGAAAAATACAGAGGCTCAAAAAGCAGCCGGGACTATACACACTGATTTTGAGAAAAATTTTATACGAGCTGAGGTGGTTTCATATATCGATTTTGAAAAATTTGGAAGTTTTGAAAAAGCAAAAGAGAACGGGAAACTTAGAGTGGAAGGTAAAAATTATGTTGTAAAAGATGGAGATGTTTTATTCTTTAGGGTCAATCCTTGACCACAGTCTTCTCATGCTTAGATAAACTAAAACAGATAAAATTATTAGAAATATAATAACCTTAAAGCCTAACTTGTGTCTTGACTCTAAATGTGGTTCAGCAGACCAAGTTAAAAAAGTTGTTACATCTTTTGCCATTTGCGCTTCACTGGCTTTGGTTCCGTCAGTATAAGAAACTAAGTCATCAGATAAAGGTTTTGACATTTTAATTTTATTACCATCCATGAATTTATTATAGTAAACACCATCCTCTAGTTTAAAGTCTTTAGGAGGTTCTTCATAACCCATTAAGACAGAATATATATAATCTGCGCCACCTTTTCGGGCTTTAACTAATACTGACATGTCCGGTGGATATGCACCTCCGTTTGCTGCAGTTGCTGCCTGAACATTTGGATATGGCGACACAAATTTATCTGATGGTCTTCCCGGTCTGGTAAACATTTCACCATCACTATTTGGTCCATCAGTTACTTCAAAATTTGCAGCTATTGCTTTAACCTGTTCTAAAGAAAATTCAGGTCCACCCTTTTCACCTAGATTTCTGTAACTTAAAAGGTTCATTGAGTGACAAGATGCACACACCTCTGTATAAACCTGATAACCTCTTTGCAAAGCACTTCTATCGAACTTTCCAGTTATACCTTTAAAGCTCCAATCATGTTCTGGTATTTTTATTTCCTCACTTACAGCGAAACTTATAGAAACAAAAAAAAATATTATAATCTTAAAATAAATTTTTTTTAATTTAAACATGCGGTTTATCGCTCTTTATCAATTCTGCTTTAGGCATACCACCTGTTAAAACTGGTTCAGTAATACTAAGAGGTAGTGGTTCTGTTTTTTCTACCCTACTTAAAACTGGTAATACAATTAGGAAATGAGCAAAATAATATATTGTAGCGACTCTCGCAATAAGAAGGTATAAACCTTCTGCAGGCATAGCACCAACATATCCAAGTGCCAAAACGTCAATGACAAGAACCCAAAAGAACAATCTGTATATTGGTCTAAAAATAGCAGACCTTACTTTGCTGCTATCTAACCATGGAAGAGCCATTAAAATAAATATTGATGCGAATAGCAAAATTACTCCACCAAGTTTATCCGGAACAGATCTCAAGATCGCATAAAAAGGTAATAGATACCATTCCGGAACAATATGTTTCGGTGTAACCAAAGGATTGGCTGGAATATAATTATCACTGTGACCAAGAATATTAGGTGCAAAAAATATAAAACCTGAAAAAATAATAAGAAAAATTAGTAAAGCAAAAAGATCTTTTATTGTTATATAAGGATGAAAAGGAACTGTGTCTTTTGAGGGTTTTTTAACATCAATTCCTATTGGATTGTTATTTCCAGGAACGTGCAGAGCCCATATATGCAAAATTACTAAACCTAAAATCAAAAACGGAAACAAGTAATGCAGACTAAAGAATCTCGTTAGAGTTGGATTATCCACTGAATATCCGCCCCATAACCATGTGGTAATACTATCTCCAACTAAAGGTATAGCGCTGAAAAGATTTGTTATAACAGTTGCTCCCCAAAAACTCATTTGTCCCCACGGCAATACATAGCCCATAAATGCTGTTGCCATCATTAAAAGATAAATTAACATACCTAATATCCAGATAACTTCTCTTGGAGACTTGTACGAACCATAAAATAATGATCTAAAAATGTGAATATAAACTGCAAGGAAAAACATTGATGCTCCATTGCTATGTATGTAACGAATTAACCAACCATAATTAACATCTCTCATTATATGCTCAATGCTATTAAAGGCCATATCTGCATGAGCCACGTAGTGCATTGCAAGAACCAGTCCAGTTATGATTTGTGATAACAAACAGAAAGTTAATATTCCTCCAAAGGTCCACCAGTAGTTTAAGTTTTTTGGTGTAGGATATTCAGTTAGGTGAGAGGCTAATGACAAAAGAGGTAGTCTATCATTAAACCACTTTCCAAATTTTGACTGAGGAGTATATGTATGTTCGCTCATTTTTATTTATCCTATCTTAATTGTATTTTCATCAACAAAAGCATACTTCGGAATTTCCATATTAGTTGGTGCTGGACCTTTTCTAATTCTTCCTGATGTATCGTAGTGTGATCCATGACATGGACAAAACCATCCATTATATTCACCCTTATCAGAAAGAGGAACACATCCTAGATGAGAACAAATGCCCATCATAACTAACCATTCAGCTTTTTTTACTCTATCTTCATCTTTTTCTGGATGTTTTAATTCATCTAAACTTACTGATTGGGCTTCAGAAATTTCTGAATCTGTTCTTCTTTTAATGAAAACTGGTTTTCCTCTCCACAAAACAGTAATGGATTTGCCAGGTTCAATTTGGCTTATATCTACCTCTGTCGTAGCTAATGCTTTTACAGAACTATCCGGATTCATTTGATCAATGAACGGCCAAATTGTTGCACCTATACCTACCGCTCCAATAGTATAACTAGCTGTAAAAAGAAAATCTCTTCTGTTACTTTTTTTTCCTGAATTATCCATAAAATTATATTAATATTGCTTTCTAATATAAAATAGGAGTATTTAAAAGAGTTACCAGGGGCCAGAATGACACACGAATTGCCTATAAGATAAGAAATCAAAGTATTTATAAACAAAAAAATTATAATTTATGAACTTGTCTCAAGAAATACAAAAAGAAATTGCTGGAAGATGGTTTGGATATATTCAAAGTAAAATATGTGAAGAATTTCAGTATCTAGAGTATAAATTTTCAAAAGAGAAAAAATTAAAACCTAAATTTTTTAAAAAGAAAATTTGGATTAAAAAAGACGGAAATGGAGGTGGTGTTTATTTTATTCTTAAAAATGGAAGTATTTTTGACAAAGTTGGTGTAAATCATTCTGTTGTAGAAGGTCGTTTTCCAAAAAAATTTAAATCAAATATTCCAGGCACGCAAAAAAATAATACTTATTGGGCATCTGGAGTATCAGTAGTAGCTCATATGAAGAACCCCAAAATTCCAGCTATTCATTTTAATACTAGATTTGTTATTACTTCAAAAAGCTGGTTTGGAGGAGGAATGGATGTAACACCAAGCTTCACTGATACTAGTGAAAAAAATATGCTTCATAAAAAATTAAAAATATTATGCAAAAATAATAAAAAAAATTATAATAAATATAGAAAATGGTGTGATGAATATTTTTTCATTAACCATAGATCGGAAACAAGAGGTATAGGAGGAATCTTTTTTGATTATTTATACAATGACTGGGAAAAAAACTTTAAATTTGTGAGGGAAATAGGAGTCGGTTTTATAGATATTTCAAAAAATATTATTGAAAAGAAAATTTTTTCTAAATTTACTAAAAAACAGAAAGAAGATCAGTTGATGAAACGAGGTAAATATGTAGAATTTAACTTATTATATGACAGAGGTACAAAGTTTGGTCTTAACACGGGTGGTAACCTTGATGCAATTTTTATGTCATTGCCTCCTAAAGCGAAATGGAAATAAATGGAAAAAGAACCTGTTACAGTCGAAGGCTTAAAAAAACTTAAAGAAGAATTAGAAGACCTAAAAAATAATAAAAGGCCAAAAGTTGTGCAAGCGATCGCAGAAGCTAGAGGTCATGGTGATTTAAAAGAAAATGCAGAATATCATGCAGCAAAGGAACAACAAGGACATATAGAAGGAAGGGTTTTGGAAATTAATGATATTATAGCTAGAGCAAATATAATTGATGTAACTAAGATAGAAAATGATGGAAAAATTATTTTTGGATCAACTGTTACAATAAAAGATTTAACAGATAAAAAAAAAAAATCTTTTAAAATTGTTGGAAAAGATGAAGCAAACATTGAGAAAAATTTAATTTATTTTAAATCACCTATGGGAAGATCTCTAATTGGCAAAACAACAAAAGATTTAATAACTGTATCGACTCCTTCTGGAGAAAAGAATTTTGAAATTTTAGAAGTTAAATATATTTAATTTAATTATATTTTTTTATAAGGTTTTTTAGATCTTCATCTTTCAAATTAAAATCATTTTCTATCCATTTTTGTTCAATTTTTTTTAAAATCTCACCGATTTTTCTACCACTTTTAAATCCTTTTTTTAATAAGTGTTCGCCAGTTAATGGAAACTCCGGAACATTTATTGACTGAATACTTTTTAAAACATTTGTTAGATTTTCATATTTAATTTTTGATTGTGAGATGAAATAAAATTTTGCCAAAGAGATCAATTTGTCTTTTCCGTAATAAAAAATATTTTTTTTTAAATCTTTTTTAAAAAAATTTTTATTATTTTTTGCTCGATAGAAATATGTATGAATAAAAATTAGATATTCCTTTAAATTGTTAGAGACTTTATATTTGTGTGCAAAATACATATGATTATTTGTGTCATCAACTAACAACAGTCCTATTAGTAAATTTTTCTCATTTTGAATGAAATTTTTATATATCTGAGTATTTAATCCTTTCAGCCTATCTATATATCTAAACTCTGGAAATATTACTTTAAAAATTTCATATAAAACTTTGTTAGAAAAAATATCATTTACGTTTTTTAAATTTATAATCTTTATAAGTTCGCTAAAAATTCTTTCTTTAGAAATTTTTATTATGCCATTAAGATTTTTTTGAATAACCTTAAAAGTTTGATCGTCTTTATTAAAATCTCTATATTGTATTGAAAACCTTAAAAACCTTAAAATTCTTAAATAATCTTCTTGAATTCTTTTTTGTGGGTCGCCTATAAACTTAATTTTTTTATCTTTTAAATCTTGAACACCATTCTGCGGATCAAATATTTTTCCATTTTGATCTAAATAAATTGCATTGATTGTAAAATCTCTTCTTTCTGAATCTTTCTTCCAATCCTTAGTATAAGAAACTTTTGCATGCCTACCATCTGTAGAGATATCTTCTCTTAGGGTAGTTATCTCAAAATTTTTGTTATTTTTATTAATAGTTAATGTTCCATGATTAATTCCTGTTTTAAAAATTTTGAAATTACTATATGAAAATTTTTTTATTACTTCTTCCGGGGTGAAGATAGTAGCTATATCAATATCCCCTATTTTTTCATTACTCAAAAAGTTTCTAATGCAACCACCAACGAGCATAGCATTATCTTTTTTGTCAGTATTTAAAATTTTGAAAATTTCCTTAATTTCTTTTTCTTTATAGAATGGAAATAAAATTTTTTTAATATTATTAATAAAAGACATATTTTTGGCTGGGGCGCTAGGATTCGAACCTAGGATGGTGGTACCAAAAACCACTGCCTTACCGCTTGGCTACGCCCCAAATTATTTTTTGATATACCATAAAATGACAATTTTAAATAGTTTTAGAGATTACACACCAAAAATCGGGAAATTTCTTTTTAATTTGTTTAAGTGCTAAACTTGCGTCCCTTTTGTTTAAATACAACCCAAAACAAGCTGAGCCAGATCCAGTGATTCTTGAAAATTGACAATTTTTTGTAAATCTCAGATTTAGTAAAATTTTTCTAATAATGGGAAATTTAGAAATTACAACATTTTCTAAGGAATTTTTTTCCATTTTCAACATTTTTACTAATTCTAATCTGGAATAGTTAAGAACATAATTTTTATTTTTTATAGAATCAAATTTGTCTAATTTCGAATATATCTCTTTTGTTGAGGACTTTAAAAAGGGATAAACAACTATAAAATAAAATAAATATTTCTTTTTATACGCCTCAGTTGAAAATAAATTTTTTTGCAGAATTCTTTTAGATCTTAAAAAAAGGCCCAAATCAGATCCAACATATTTTGAAAAATATTTAATTTTGTTTTTAGAAATTTTCTTTTTTTTTAAGAAAAAATTAATAATAGTGCCAGCATTGCTAGTGCCACCTCCTAAGCCTGAAAAAACAGGTATATTCTTTTTTAAAATAATTTCGTATTTTTCTTTTTTTTTAATAATTCCCGTGTTTCTCAAAACCCTTAGAGAATTAATTATAGAGTTATCAAATTTATTCACATGTTTTCTAAATTTCCCAGATATTTTTATTTTGTCTCTTTTTTCTTTAGATTTTCTTATGAAAATTTTATCGATAATATTAATTAAAAAAACCAGAGACTGAATATTATGTAAAGATTCATTTTTCGATTTCTTCGCAACATTAAGAAATAAATTTATTTTAGCATACGATTTTAAAATTTGATTTTTCATAAAAAAACTCTAAAGATTTATAAACCAAATAAAAGCTTATTCTGAACTTTCTTTTTAAGTGACTCTTCTGCAGAGTCTAATTTTAAAACGTAATTCCAGTAGTAGCGCGCTTGAATCTTGTGATTATTCATCCATAAACAATCGGCGAAGTGATCATTTATCACTGGATCTGTTGGCATCAACTTGATTGCAATTTGAAGATAGTCTTTTGCTGCAGAATAATTTTTTAATTTATAAAAAGCCCATCCCAGTGAGTCGGTTATGTATCCGTCGCTCATTTTAAGTTTGTTTGCTTCCTTTAACATTGATAAAGCTTTTTCAATATTCATATTTTTTTCTATCCAAGAATAAGCCAAGTAATTCATAACGTAAGGTTCTTTAGGCAATAACTTTAGTGAATTAATAAGATCTTTTTCAGCTTTATCCCATTCATCTATCCTTTCATAGGACATTCCTCTTCTTTCTAAAATTTTCGGATATAGTTCGTGATCTAAATTAATTTTTGATAAAATTTTAGAATAAAGTCTAATTGCTTCAGGGTATTTTTCTTTATTCCTTAAAAAATTTGCTATATCAAATGTCTGATAAATATTAGGCTTAATTGCTTTGTAAGCATTTAAAAAAAACTTTTCGGTATTATTTTCTTTTTCTATTTCCATAATAGACACTGTTTGTTTTTTTGCATGCCATTTATAAACTGATCCAATTTTTTCAATTTCTCTATAAATTTTTTTTGCTTCTGTATTTCTTTTTAAGATAAACATATTTTCAGCCAATAAAGTATTATGAGAAAGAAAATTGGGATTTAAGAATTTAGATAAATTTAAATAAAAATTTGAAAGCCTATAATCTTGCTGTGATGACATAACATTTGCAAATATGTATAAAATTTCTGACATTATATCTGCTGTATTGTTACAATTAAATTTATTTCTATTTTTTTCTTCCTTGTTTAAAAATTTTAGGTACTGATTAATTAGTAAATTTCTAGGATATTCAGCTGAAGCTGACTCAGCTAATTTGATAGATTGTTCAAATTTATTTTGATTATATAGATAATTTGCATAAAAAAAATTATATCGTGAAAAATTTGCTTTTTTATTTTGGATAATATTCTCAAAAAAAATATCTGTTTTGAGATCATTCACATAACATTTTGCAAAAATAGTTTGAATATCTGTTAAATTTTTGTAAGCTGAATTAATAGAATACAATCCTTTTAAATCATTAAAATTTTTGCTTTCGCTGAAATCTGACCATGCATTTAAAGAAGCTTTTAAAATTTCATAAATATATAGATTTTCAAAATTCGGATCTAATTTATTAAAATAAATTTTCGCATTTTTGTAATTTCTATTTTTAAATTCATTTAGTCCAAGTATAAGATTTTTTTCAAAATTATAAATTTTTTTTTTATCTAGTTTCCTCGAATGCTGCAAAGCTTCATTATAATTTTCTGTATTTACTAATGATTGTAATAACTTTGAAGAGTAATTTGAGCTATGCTCTTCAAAATTATCTAGTTTTTTAAAAAATTTTTGTGAATTTTTATAATCTATTCGATCAAAGGAGATAAGCCCTGAAAAATAATTTGAAATATTTTTAACGTTATAATTGTATTCTGTTGTTTTAGAGAAAGCAGAATTAAATATGTTTAAAAAAATAAACATATATAATAGTGTTTTGAGTATAAAAAATTTAAATTTCATAAATGAAAAATAGCAAAGCTAATTATTATCACAAACTCATAAATAATGAAGTTGTTTACGAAAAAAAATCTATAAATAGATATAATAAAAACAATGGTAAAACTAATAGTATGGACAAATTGAAACAGCTGGAGGTATTAAAGGATAAAATTAACAAAATACAAAATTGTGAATTAAAAAAAAACGCTACAAATCTTGTTTTTTCAGATGGTAATCCGCATGCAAAAATTATGATTATTGGCGAAGGTCCTGGAGCAAACGAAGATAAAGAAGGAAAACCTTTTGTTGGAAGAGCAGGAAAGCTTTTAGATAAAATGCTTGATGCAATTAAGCTCAATAGAAAAAATGTATATATTTCAAATGTTGTTAACTTTAGACCTCCAATGAATAGAAAACCAACAGAAGAAGAAATAAAGAGGTACCTCCCTTTTCTTGAAAAACATATAGAACTGATTAATCCTAAAATTTTGTTGTTGCTTGGAAGTACTGCTTTAAACGCTCTTATAGGTGATGAGACTGTAATATCTAAAGCTAGGGGAAAATGGGAAAATAAAAAAATTGGAAAAGCAAATCTAGAAGTTATTGCATCCTTTCACCCAGCTTTTTTAATGAGACAACCTGAACAAAAAAAATATGCTTGGGAGGATCTTAAAATGATTAGAAAAAAGATGTCTGAATTAAAAATAAAATTAGATGATTAATAAAATTCTAGCAGGTGTAGATGAAGTTGGCAGAGGTTGTTTGGCTGGTCCTGTTATTTCATGCGCACTGATTTTAAGAAAAAGTATAAACAAAAAATTTTTAAAAGATTCAAAAACCATACCATTTAAAGATAGGATAAAGATTGCTGAGCATATTAAAAAAAATTCCTGGTATGCTATTGGTTCAGCATCAGTAAACGAGATAGATAAATACAATATTTTTAATGCTACTTTATTATCAATGGAAAGAGCTATTAAGAAATTAAAAAAAAAACCTCACCTTTTTCTTATTGATGGAACTCATGCACCAAAAAAATTGAAAAATTCTAAAACTATTATAAAGGGAGATCAAAAAATTAAATGC
>MDTG01177219.1_pt1 | contig 12568 bp, 10 predicted proteins | sample 811421 | NCBI WGS metagenome assembly MDTG01 (sample SAMN05326645, study PRJNA326480) | marine metagenome | isolation source: seawater | place: Pacific Ocean: South East | collected 2011 | reverse complement strand
CCATACAGAAGGATTAGTTTTTTTATCAAATAAAAATCTTATGGATTTATTTCCAAAAAAGTCAAAAAAAAAATGAAAAAAAATTTTACAGTAATAAACAAATGTTTGTGTAACAAAAAAATAAAATATAAAAATTTATTTTTCAAAAAATTACCTATAACAGATGTTTTTCATAACAGATTTGTTAATTCAAAAAAATATTATTTTGACCAGAAAGTAAATTATTGCAAAAGTTGTAATCATTTATTTTTAGGTAGACAAATTAATTCCAAATTAATTTATAACCCAAAAAATTATTTATTTTCTTCCTCAAAAAGTTATTCAGCTATTCAATCCAATGACACTTTTTTTGACTTTATAGACAAAAATATAAAATCTAAAAAAAATAATTTGATTACAGAAATTGGTTCAAATGACTTATATCTACTTAAAAAATTTTACAAATATTCAAAAAAACTGGTTGGCATTGATCCAGTTGTAAAGGATGACAAAAAATTAAAAAAAATTAAATGTATCAAAAATTTTTTTGGGCAGAAAATTATAAAAAAATACTTAAATAAAGATTCCGATGTTATTATTTGTGGACATACATTGGAACATGTAGAAAATGTGGATCAATTTATTGAAGATGTATTATCAATAAGTAATTCAAAAACTAAAATTTTTTTTCAGTTTCCATCAGCAGAAACACTCATTAGGAATAATAATTTTGATCAATTACATCACCAACACTTAAATTTATTCTCATTAAGATCCTTTAACTTGTTGCTTAAAAGAAATGGGGCAAAAATTATAGATTATAAATTTAATAATCTTCATTATGGTGCACTAATGGTTTGTTTTACCTTAAAAAATTCACGTCATAAAACTAACAAAAAAATTAATTTCAACATTAACCAAAATATCGATTTAATCAAATCATTTAAAAATTTCAAAAATCATTTAAATTCATACACACAAATAATTGACAACCATATAAAGTTAAAAAAAAATTTTTATGTAGTGGGTGCTAGTTTAATGCTTCCCTTAATAAACTACCATTTAAAGAATATAATGAGCAAAGCAAATGGAATTCTTGATGATGACAAAAATAAAATTGGAAAATTTTTTCCAGGCATAAATACAAAAATTAAACCATTACAAAGTGCTAATATCGAGAATTCAGTTTGTTTAATTGCTTCTGTTGCATCTACATTGACTTGTAGAAAACTAGTCGAAGTTTTAAGAATTAAAAAAGCAGAAGTTATTTTACTACCCACTATTACTTTCTAAAAAATGAAACTAAATATAATTGCAAAAAAAATCAGAATTGAATTAATTAATTTAATTCATAAAACCAAAACAGCCCATCTTGGGTCATCACTATCTTGTATTGATATATTAACTGCAGTTTACTTTTCAAAATATGGACTTGGATCAAAAATCAATGATAAAAGTAATTTAAAAAATTCTTTCATACTAAGCAAAGGTCATGCTGCGCCTGCCTTGTATATTGTATTAAAAGAAAAAAATTATATTTCTGAAAAATCGCTGAAAACATATTGCAAACCGGGAAGTTATTTAGAAGAACATCCGAATAAAAATATTAATGGTGTTTTGGCTGCGACAGGTTCTTTAGGTCACGGTCTTTCATACTCTGCTGGACTTTTAATAGCTGATAAAATTCAAAATAAAAATAACAAACATATAGTGTTAATGAGCGATGGAGAATGTAATGAAGGTAGTGTTTGGGAGGCAGCAATGTTTATAACAGGAAAAAAACTGAAAAACATATTAGTTTTTATAGATTGTAATAAATGGCAAGCAACAGAGAAAACAGATGAGATTTTAAAATTTGAGCCCGTCAAAGATAAATGGAAATCTTTTGGTTGGAACGTTAAAGAAATCGATGGTCATAATTTTCTACAAATAGAGAATTGTTTAAAAAATTTTAAAAAAGGCTCTAAACCAACAGCTGTAATTTGTAGAACTACTAAGGGCAAAGGTGTTTCTTTTATGGAAGATAATAACTTGTGGCATTACAGGTCACCTGACAAAGAAGAAGTCAAGAGAGCTTTAAAAGAGTTGTAACAAATAAAATTTAGATGAGAGATACTTTTGTAAAAGAAATTACTAAGGCTGCTGAAAAAAACAGTAAGATAGTTATTTTGGCTGGAGATATTGGATATAAGTTATTCGATAATTTTATAAAAAAATTTCCAAAAAGATTTTATAATTGTGGTGTAGCAGAGGCTAATATGACCACAGTTGCCGCTGGATTAGCATTAAAAGGTTTTATACCAATTACTTACACAATTGCTACTTTCAATGTCTACAAGACAGTAGAACAAATTAAAATTGATATCTGCTATCCAAATCTAGGAGTTATAATCGTAGGTACTGGATCAGGCCTATCTTATGCAGACCTAGGATCAACTCATCATGCTATTGAGGATATTGGAGTTTTAAGAAGTATACCAAATTTAAACATTATTTCTCCAGCTGATCCTATTGAATTAAAATCTTTAATTCCTCAAATTATTAAATCTAAGAAGCCAATTTATTTAAGAATTGGAAAAAGAGGAGAAAAAAATATCTATAATAAAAAACCTAAGATACAGTTATCTAGATGGAATAAAGTATCTAACGGAAAAAAAATTTGCATAATAGCTACAGGAAATATTATAATAAAAGCGCACGAGGCAATTAAGGAAATGAGAAAGGATAATATTTACCCAAGTTTGATTAGTGCACATTCAATAAAACCTATCGACAAAAAAATGTTAATGAAGATTTTTAAAAAATATGAGTATATTGTAACTCTTGAAGAACATTCAAGTATTGGAGGTTTATCTTCTGCGATAGCAGAGTTTTATTTGAGTCTAAACATTAAAAGAAAATTTTTAACTCTTTCTACAGGGGAAAATTTTATTGTTAAATCAGGTAAACAAGATGAAGCAATTAAAATGTTAAATCTCACTTCTAAAGATATAAAACAAAAAATTAAAAAATTTTTAAAAAAATGAAAATAAGCTTGAAAAATAGAATAGCTTTAGTGACTGGTGGTGGAACCGGAATTGGGAGATATATTGTTAAAGCTCTTGCTGACTCTGGCGCAAAAGTTGTATTTACAAGCAGGAGCAAAAAATCAATTGAGGGTACAATGAAAATGTTAAAGAATTCTAATCATAAAGGATATAAAATTGATCTTTCTAAAAAGGGCAATGTGAAGAGATTGCATGAGAAAATAAAGAAAGATTTCAAGTCAATTGATATTCTTGTAAATAATATTGGGCATACTTTAGAAGTAAAAGATCCATTTAGCAAAATCGAGGATTGGGAAAAAGTTATGAGATTAAACTTTATGACTTCAGTAGAAACTGTAAATCATTTTATTACTGGAATGAAAAAAAAAAATTGGGGTAGAATAATAAATATTACATCAGTCGCTGGAATGGAAATAAGCGGACCATCTGCTTTTAATGCCTCAAAAGCAGCATTAACAGCCTATAGCAAAAGTGTTGGAAGACAATTAGCTTTAGAAAAAAGAAATATCGTTATGACTGCTCTTGCACCAGGGATAGTTTTAACAGAACAAGGTCACTGGAAAAATATTCTTAAGAAAAATCCAAGTCATGCTAAAAATTATTTAAAAAATAGAGTACCTCTTGGTAGGTTTGGCACCATGGATGAAACAACAGGGATTATAGTTTTTTTAGCATCGGACCAAGCTTCATTTTTTCATGGATCTATAATTCATGCAGATGGAGGACATTCTAAACATTATATGTCCGATACTTTTTTTAAATAATTAACAATTTCATGAAACTTACCGATGCATTTGCGAAAACAATTAAGTCTCTTGGTATAAAACATGTTTTTGGGTTACAAGGAGGAGCGGTAGTTCATTTTTTTGACTCATTGGAAAAATTTAAGATCGGAGTAACTTATAATCATCATGAAGAAAGCGCCGCATTGGCAGCAGCATCATATGCAAAATCAACAAAAAATATTGGCTGTGCGATTGTAACAACAGGCCCAGGTTCTACAAATGCAATTACAGGCTTAATGGCAGCTTGGCAAGATTCTGTTCCTTGCATTTTCATCAGCGGTCAAGCTAGGAGCAATCATGTTAGCTACGGTAAAAAAGTGAGGCAGGTAGGGACCCAGGAAGTAAATATATGTGATGTAGTCAAACCACTAACAAAATACAGAAAATTTATAAATAAAAAAGAAAATTTTTTGGAAGAATTACACAAAGCTGTTTCTATTTGTAAATCTGGTAGACCAGGACCTGTCTGGTTAGATGTAGCCTTAGATATTCAATGGGGAGACATTAAATTTAAAAAAAATAATTTTTCGCCCAAATTAAAAAATAAAATTTTTAAAAATTCTTATAGTAAAATAATTAAATACGTTAATAACTCAAATAAACCTCTGATTTTGATAGGTTCGGGTGTTAAAAATGGAAATGGAGAAGAAATATTTAAAAAATTTTTAAAAAAATACAAATTTCCTTTTGTTACAACTTGGAATTCAGCAGATATAATTGAAACAAATCATCCATTAAATTTAGGTATTATTGGTATGAGTGGACAAAGGGGTGCTAATAAAGCAGTTTTTAGCTCTGATCTTCTGATTTGTATGGGAACACATTTAGCAATACCACACACAACAACACTATATAATTCATACGCGCCCCAAGCAAAAAAATTAATTATCAATATAGATGGAGAGGAATTAAATAATACTAATGTTAAATTTGACTTTAAACTAAAAGACGATATCCAAAATTTTTTAACATGGTCTTTAAAACAACCAAGGAGAAATAAAATTTATTGGAATAATTTAAAAGAATTAAAAGATATGAATTGGTACGAACCAAAAGTAACAAAAAAACCAAATTCGAATAAATTTATAAGGTTATTAACTTCATCAATTAATGGAAAAACATGTATTATAGCAGATGGTGGTGGAACAGCTTTATACTCAACTTTTCAAAGCTCTATTTTAAAAAAAAACAATAAACTAATTTGTTCATCCTCAATTTCTTCAATGGGAACTGGATTAGCCGAGACTATCGGTGTTGTTAAATCAAATAAATTCAAAAACCACTTATGTATTATCGGTGACGGAAGTTTTTTAATGAACATTCAAGATTTACAAACTTTATCGGATGAAAATAAAAATATTATAATCTTAGTTGTCAATAACAATGGTTATTTAGCTATAAGACACACTCAAAAAGAGTTTTTAAAAAAAAGATATTATGGAACACATCCAAAATACAATTTATCTCTTCCTAATTTTGAGAAAATCGTAAAAGCTTTTGGTATTAAGTATATAAAATTAAAAAGAAATGAAGAAGTCACAAAAACAATTAAATTATTAAAAAATTATCATGGACCAATAGTATGTGAGATATTTACTGATGAAGATCAGCCACCACTATTTAAACAAGGATACAAAAAGATATCAAAAAACTTTTTTGAACCTCAGTCTTTATATGAAATGTACCCTTTCTTTGATACCCCTATAGCAAACACAAATAATTAAACATGATTAAAAAAATAATAGATGAACAAAATCTGAAAGTTTTGAGAAAAAAATATATTAACAAAAAAATTGGACTAGCACATGGTGTATTTGACCTTTTTCATTATGGTCATTTACTGCATCTCCAAAAGGCAAAAAGCTTGTGTAATATTTTATGTGTTTCAATAACTAGTGATAAATTTATTCAAAAAGCCCCTGGACGTCCAATTTATAAACACGATCAAAGAATTAAAATTTTATCATCTCTAAATTTTGTTGATTATGTAATTATATCTAATAATAAAAACTCAGTTAATATCATTAAATCACTTAAGCCAAACTTATATTTTAAAGGCAATGAATACTCGCTGGAAAAAAAAGATTTTACTGGGGGTATTGGAATTGAAAAAAAAGCTGTTGAAGATTATGGTGGAAAAGTTTTTTTTACCAATGAAAAGACCTCAAGCTCAACAATGTTAATTAATAGGTTTTCGGATGAACTTGAAACAAAAACAAAAAAATATCTAAAGGATTTATCAAGTAAATTAAATTTTGAAGATATGAAATTATTAATTGATAAAATTTCTAATATTAAAACATTAATAATTGGCGAAATGATAGTTGATGAATATGTTTTTACAGAACCAATGGGAAAATCTCCCAAAGAAACTCTAATCTCAATGAAAGAAGTTAATAAAGAGGTGTACGGCGGGGGAGCAGTAGCTACAGCTAACCATCTATCAAGTTTTGTTAAGAATTGCTCGCTATTAAGTATAATTCAAGAAAAAGATAACAGAGATATTAATAAAAAAATTAAAAAAGACGTTAAAAAAATTTTTTTTAAGGAAAAAAATTATAAGACTATTACAAAAAGAAGATACTTGGATGCTCAAAACAGTAAGTTGTTTCAAATTTCAAACACAAAAACCAATCAATTAAGTATAGAAACAGAAAAAAAGATTTTATCTTTCCTAAATAAGAATATTAAAAAATTCGATCACGTAATCGTTCATGACTTTGGTCACGGACTAATTACAAGTAAAATAATTGATATTGTTCAGAAAAAATCTAAATATTTATCAGTTAATGTGCAAACGAATAGCAGCAATATTGGCTTTAACTATATAACTAAATTTTCAAAAACTGACTACTTCTCAATAGATGAACCTGAAGCAAGATTAGCGTTGGCTGATAATAGATCGGATACGAAAAAATTATTTTCAAATCTAAGAAAAAAAATTAATTTTAAATCAGGTTCAATTACATTTGGTAGACATGGCTCATATTCCAGTGCGGGTGGAAAAATTTTATTTGCTCCAGCCCTAACAAAAAAACCTCTTGATACCTTAGGAGCTGGTGACGCTTATTTTGTTATTACAGCAATGATTTCAATTTTCACAAAAAATCCATCGCAGATTGGATTTTTAGGAAATATTGCTGGATCTTTTGCAGTAAACCATTTGGGTCACCAAAAATACTTAACTAAAGAGTTATTATTAAATCATATAAAAACATTTTTAAATATTTAATACAAACATTATTTTGTTATTGTGAAAAAGAAAAAATTAATTTTAAAAAAATATTCTCTATTAATAATAAAAATAATATTTTCAATTCCTTTTGTGCCTTTTATTATTTTTACAAGATTAATAAGTCCACTCAAAATTATTAGGTTTGGTAAAATTAGAACAGCTGAATATGGGCATTTTATAGGGGCCACGTATGTTTATTTAATGTTCCAGAGAAAAAAAAATTTTAACTTTCTTGATTTTTTTTTCTTTGATAATTTTATCTCTAACAAACATTGGGCTAAACTATTAAAAAAAAAAATTAAAATTTTTAAAATTATTGAACTATTATATATAGCTAATTTTTTTGTACCAGGTTATCGAAGGCATATCTATAACATCCAAGATATAAATGGCAAAAATGAAAAAATTTACGGCAGCTATGTAACTCAAACTATAAACAAGTTTAAAAGAAATACACTCGAACTTGAGCTTGAGGACGGAAATAGAGATGAAATAAAAAGATTTCTAATTAAAAATAAAATAAAAAAAAAATCTAAGTTTGTCGTTATTTTCACAAGAGACAATAATTACAAAAAAAAGGTAAATTTAATTGGCAATTTAAATATGGATTTTTCTTATCATGGTTATATGGACTGCAATATTCAGAATTTTATACCCACAATTAAGCATCTTAATAAATTAGGATTTACCGTTATTAGAATGGGAAAGTTTGTAAAAGATAAAATACATTATAAAAGCAAAATGTTTATAGATTACTCTACTTCAGAGTATAAATCAGATTTTTTAGATTTATGGTTAAAAAAAAATTGTGAATTTGCAGTTTGTTCTCCATCTGGTTTTGCTATACCGTTATTTATTTTTAATAAGCCAATTGTATTTGTGAACTGCATACCTCTTCTAAATATTTTTGATATGCAGAAAAATCATTTTTTTTTGCCTAAAAAAATTAGATATAAAAATTCTAAAGGATATGTGTCCTTACAGAAGCAAATTAAAAATAATTACTATACTTTTAGAACGAGTAAAGACTACTCCGATAATAATTTGTTAGTTTGTGAAAATACAAAAAAAGAAATAAAAAACTCTGTAATAGATTTTTTAAACAAAGGAAACAAAAAGGGTTTAACCAAAGAAAAAGTAAAATTAATAAAGAACTTTAACTTTGTAGTAAAAAAAATAAATAAGATAAAGAAGAATATTCAGTTATACAAAACCAACATCTCCCCCTCATTCTTAGTAGATAATAGCAGATGGTTTTTGAAAAGTGATTAGCAAGTTTTAAATTTTAAATAAAAATAGCAGAGAAAATCAATATTTATGATTAAAATTAAGTCTTCTTTTAAATTATTTTTTTCAGAGTTATTTAATAATCATTTAAAGGAATTTTCAATTATAACGGTATTAGTTGTAATTGATGGCTTATTACTAACATTTTCAGTTATATCAATCATTCCTTTAACTGATTTATTTTTTAATTTAGAAGAAAATTATAGTGAAATCACTAATTATGTAATCTTTATTGTTAAAGAAATTGGTTTTCCCATAAGCTTGTTAACATTTTTTTTACTATTTATATGTTTAACTTTTTTGAAATCTCTTTTCTCTATTTTAATTAATTATCAAATACAAAATTTAAAATACTCAATATATAAATCTTTATTTAGGAAATTATATACAAGTGTTCTTAATGCAAAATGGATGTTTTTCAATGATTTAGGTCAAGGAAAGCTGTTTAATACTTTTAGAAATGAGCTGTCAAAAGTAGGTGATGCCGCTGGATATTTCAGTGTTTGTATTTCTTCTGTCTTACAATTAGTTTTTTATTTAATAATACCTATTTACTTAAATTTTAAACTTACTTTGTATTTAATATTTTTTTCATTAATCTTATTTTTTCCTTACAAAATTATTAATAAATATTCAAAAAAATTAGGTAATAAATCCACATCTGCTGGGAATAACTTTTCAGCTTCTTTACAAGAAATGATTTTGAACTCTAAATACTTTATATCTATTGGGTCTACTAAAACCCCATTAAATAACTCATTAAAATTTTTGAATAATCATATTAAACCTTCTATAATTTTTCATGTAATAAATTATTCTATCGAGCAGTTGCTCAAACCAATATTTATAACTCTGTTACTTGCAATCATAGTTTTCTCTACAAAACAAAGCATGCAATTTTCAGAGTATGCAGCTTTTTTTTGGAGTCTATTAGCCACTGTTCCTCTGATTACAAAAATTTTAAATAATTTTTCTTTTGTAATAAATTATTTACCTAGTTTTGATCAATTTAAGACAATTCAGAAAAAAGCATTAAAATTTAAAGAGGCTAATGGATCAATAACTTTTAATAATCTTAAAAAAAATATAATATTTAAGAATGTCAATTTCTCCTATGGAAACAAACATGTCTTAAAAAATTTAAATTTTTCAATTAAGAAAAATAAAATTAATTTTTTAGTGGGAGAGTCTGGAAAAGGTAAATCGACTATTATTGATCTTCTTACCGGTATACAAGTACCTAAAAAGGGAGAAATTTTTGTAAACGGAAAAAATTTAAAAAAAATAGATAAAAAATCTTTTAGAGAAAAAATAGGTATTGTAAATCAAGATTTAGCGCTATTTTACGATACTATAAAAAATAATGTTGTCTTATTTGAAAAAAATTTTTCGAATAAAGAAATTAAAAAGGCCTTACAGTTTTCTGGATCAGATAAGTTTATCAGTAAATTAAATAAAAAAACAGCTACAGTCGTTGGCGAAAGAGGCACTCAATTATCAGGTGGTCAAAGACAAAGAATTTTGTTAGCACGATCATTATTGAGAAAACCTGAATTATTAATATTAGATGAAGCAATTAACTCGTTAGATAAAAATTCGAGAAAAACAATTATGAAAAATTTGAGAAAAATTTCTTTAAAAACAACTATAGTTATTATCTCTCACGATTATTTAAATATTGATAAAGATGATAATATCATTAGGTTTTGAATTTTATGAAAAAAAAGATTTTAATTACTGGTGGCACAGGATTTATTGGCTCACATCTAGCTGAAACGTTTATTAAACGCGGTCACAAAGTTAGAGTGTTTGATAGATATAATCCTAATTATAACTTGGGAAACTTGGCGCATTCAGATCTTAAATCAAAAATTGATTTTGTATTTGGAGATATTAGAGACTATGACTCTGTTGTTAATGCAGCTAAAAATTGTGATATTATATTTCATTTAGCTGCATTAATTGGGATACCATATTCTTATGTGTCACCGTTAGCTTATATTAAAACAAATATTGAAGGAACTTATAATATTCTTGAAGCAGCTAAAAAATTAAAAACTAAAAAAATATTTATCACTTCAACTAGTGAAGTTTACGGCTCAGCTAAATATTTGCCAATCGATGAAAATCATCCATTGCAACCGCAATCACCTTATTCAGCAAGTAAAATAGCTGCAGATAATATTTCATTATCCTATTATAATGCATTTAATTTGCCTGTTAATATTTTAAGGCCTTTTAATGTTTTTGGACCAAGACAATCTGAAAGAGCAATAATACCCTCTGTAATAAATCAAATTTATAAATCTACTGACGGAAAAATATTTTTAGGTAATCTGCATCCTAAAAGAGAATTTAATTATATTGAGGATATTTGTAGCGCTTTTGTTAAATCGATAAATATAAATCAGTATGGTCATGTAATACATGTTGGAAATGGATATGAGGTAACAATCAAGGATTTAGTAAAAAAAATTTCAAAACTTATGAAAAAAAACGTTACGATTTTACAAAAAAAAGAAAGAATCAGACCAAAATTAAGCGAGGTAAATATACTTAAATCATCAAATACAAAAGCACGCAAATTACTAAAGTGGAAACCAAAGTATTCTGGAAATACAGGTTTAGAGAATGGTCTTAATAAATCTATTAAGTGGTATTTAAAAAATATTTCAATTTATAAAAAAAATAAATATATTTTTTAATGTCAGATATTGGTAAAATAAACGTTTTTAATCTTTCTAAACAAAAGAAATTAGTAAATAAGAATTACTTTAATTTTATTTTGACAACTGAAAAAAGTAGCGGTCTTTTAAAACAAGTTGTGCCAGATGAGTTAAAAAATTTTTTAATTAAAAGATATTCATCAGCATCAAGCAATACTTCATCTATGGAAAATAGTAGTCATAGAAAAATTCATGCCCAAAGGCTAATCAAAATTATTAAAAAAAATTTTAAACAAGGTTTTAATAAAAAAAATGTTCTAGAAATTGGTTGTGGCACAGGCTATTTATTAAGTCTCATTAAAAAGATGGGAGCATATGTCCAGGGCTTAGAGCCCTCAAGAGTTAAAAAGATTAAAAAAATTGATATAAAAAATGAATTTTTTTTAAAAAAAAAATTTAATAAAAAATTCGATTTAATACTAAGCAATGCTGTTTTAGAGCATGAATTTAATCCAAATAAGTTTTTAAAAAAAACATTTAAAGATTTAAATTATGGTGGAATGCAATTTTTATGCGTTCCTGATTACACCAATCTAATAAAAAATGGTGATCCCACACTAATTAACCATGAACACATAAGTTATTTTACAAAGCCATCATTACTCTTTTATCTAAAAAAAAACAAATTCAAAAATATCAGTATTTTTTCCGATAATTTCGGTAATCTTTATGGTATTGGATTTAAGCATAAAACAAAATCGAGTAAAAATAAAAATAAAAATATAAATAAAAATAAAAATCAAAATAAAAATTTTTATTTTAGAGCTGATAAACAGTACCTACAGAATTTTAACAATATAATTAAAGATCTTAATGATTGGATTGATAATAGAAAAAATTATAATTTTGGCATTTATGGAGCCACATCCTCTATTAGTACAATTTTTTCAAAAATAAAATTTAAAAAAAAAAAAATATTTATTTTTGACTCAGATAACGGGAAACAAGGAAAATTTGTAGATACATTTCCAAATTTTATTATGAAACCAGATAAAATAAAAAAAAAGAATATTAAAAAGATATTAATTTTGCCCTACTTCTATGAAAAAGATATTTATAAATTTTTAAAAAATGATATAAAATTTGATTCTAAGAATATTAAATGTATTTCAAATTTCTTTAAAACAAGGAAAAAAAATGAATATAAAAAAATATAAAGCTGAGTTTTTAAAAAACGGATACATAAAAGTAAATGTAGTAGATAAAAAAAAACTCAACATTTTAAAAGAAAGCTTTGCTGGAATGGTTGAAGTTCTAATTAAAAAAAAATTTAACTTAAAAACTCATTTTAAAAATAAAAATGCAAAAATTAATTATCTTTTGAATCAGGGGATGCTTAAGCTAGATAAAAAAAACCATAAATATATCTCTAGCTTATATGACCAAATTGTAAAATCAGTTGATTTTTACAATTTGATTACAGAAAAAAAAATTATTAGCCTCGTTAACGGCTTGTTAGATCGAAAGAAGAACTTAAATTTATATGTAAATAGCACCTCAATAAGAATG